>MDTE01141882.1_pt1 | contig 113410 bp, 81 predicted proteins | sample 811231 | NCBI WGS metagenome assembly MDTE01 (sample SAMN05326651, study PRJNA326480) | marine metagenome | isolation source: seawater | place: Indian Ocean: Red Sea | collected 2010 | reverse complement strand
TCTCACCAGGACTACATGAGGCTGATGCTCGAGATGATCGTGCTGGCCTTCTGGGCCGACGCCACGCGGATCTCCACTTTCATGCTCGACCACGGCCAGAGCAACCGGTACTGCAATTTCGTAGACGGTGTGAAGGGCACCTGGCACGCGCTGTCGCACTGGCGAGACTACGACGGCAAGACTGAAGACGACGACGGCATCACGTCCTGGTCGTCCGCGGAGGAAAAGCGGCGGATGTACAACCTGGTGACTCGCTGGCACCACGAACAGGTCGGCTGGTTCCTGGAACGACTGGCTTCGATCCGTGAAAACGGCAAGTCATTGCTCGACCAGTCGATGATCGTCTACGGTTCCAGCCTGTCGGACGGACACGCACATTCCGAAGACAACCTCCCGCTCATCCTCGCCGGTGGAGGTGGAGGTTCGATCCACCAGGGCCGTTTGATCAAGCCGCGACGTGACGTCTCGATGTCCCGCCTGCACCTGGCCCTGTTGCAACGACTGGGTGTCCCCGTCATCCGGTTTGGCGAGACCACCCAACCACTGTCGTTGGCCTGACAGGCAGTGCAATTCACCGGCCTTGCAACGTGGGACGGTCACACCAGCCAGCGAACGACGAGAATTCCTGAGACTGCAGCCACTCCAGCCCACAGCAGCAGCCTTGATATCCAGATCTCGCGGTTGTTTCTGACGACGTCGGCCGCAGGAGCATGGGTGTCCCCAGGGATTGGCTCCCGGGAGGTCTCCTCGAGATCCCGCGCCGTGCGGGTCTCGAAGGACTGCGTGAACTGCGTCGAGTCATAGCGCCCGTCGAAACCGCCCTGGGCAGGCCGCACAACGTGCAGCCCTCGTTCCTCTGCCGAGAGTTTCTGGCGACAGGCGGACAATGCCTTGGATAACTTGCCCATCGAAGAAAACCGGTCATCTGGATCCACGGCCGTCATCCGGTCAAACACCTCAACGATCGAGGAGGGAACACCGTGGCAGGCCTCGGCAAGAATCGGCCGGTCGGCCCCCTGGTGCATTTGAACCAGCACGGAAGCCGAATCGGCGTCAAACATGGTCTGGCCGGACAGCAAAAAATAAAACGTCGCTCCCAGCGAGTAGATGTCGACACGATGGTCAGCGTGCCTCGCGTGTGTTGCCTGTTCGGGAGCCACGAAGTGGGGCGTGCCGAGCATCCCGTCAGCGACGGTCAGGCGGGACTCCGGATCCTCGTCGGTCGGCGTGTCCGGGGTTTGCCCTCGTGGAGTCGATTCTCCGATTGAGTGAGCCAATCCCATGTCAAGCAACTTGACAGCGCCGTCTTGGCCACGGACGAGATTGGCTGGCTTGATGTCCCGATGCACAACACCGTGCTCATGAGCATAGGCCAATCCGTCCGCGGCCTGCAGCACGCAATCGATGGCGTCATCGAGCGCAAGCGGCCCCTCCTGCTGCACCCACGTCGAGAGGTCCGTTCCATCGACGTACTCCATCACCAGGAACCGTCGCCCGTCGATCGTGTCGGCATCGTGCGCGGTAACGATCCGGGGATGGATCAATCTCGCAATCGTGACCACCTCCTGGCGGAATCTCTCCGTCCCGGTACCCGACGCCAGGGCGCGCTCGTGCAACACCTTGATCGCGACAACCCGCTTCATCACCCGGTGGCGCCCCAGGTAGACGATTCCCATCCCTCCTTGTCCCAGTGGCCGGACAATCTCGTAGTTCCCCAGCACCAGGCTCGCCCCACGCCCGCGAATCAACTGCTCGGCCTGGTACTCAGTCACTGCCCCGGCCTCGACCAACCAGGTCGCCAGATCGGCGGTGGTCGCCGGCCCTGGACGCGGACCATCGGCCTGCTCCCATTCGGCTCGGCACTTCACCGCGAATGACGCCGACGCCAGGCCGCTTTGTTCCAACTCGTCGAAGACGCGGTCGACCGGGAGGACGGGAGTCAGAGACGCGGGATCGCACTCGGCGGCGAACCGCTCGTGGTCCCGGACGACTTGACGCACGGTACCTGCCCACTCCACAAATTCCTCACACAACTCATCCACCGCGAACACCTGACCGGTCCGAGCGGCCAATTCGAGTTCCACCTCGAGCAGAGACACAAACAGCTCGCGTCTCGCTTCCTCGCCAATCTCGCTCATTTCATCGAGGAAACTCGCCAGCGACCGGGCTCCCCCCTCGCCGCGGTGGGTCTCAAACCGGTCGCAGATGGCGTCGATCTGTATGGCCTGTTGCGTTCGGAAATCAGAAGGCAATGACTTTCCGGAGTCCGCCATGGCGTCCACTCGGTCAACAGGCATGTTTGAAGAGGCGCCTCATTCGATTCGCCGGATTCATCACCTGGTCTCCGGATCCCACATCGTCCGGATCAAGGCGATCTTCCGCTCGATCCGTCGCACGGAACACTCCAAGCTCGAGGCCACTTCCTGGTGGCTGTAGCCCATCAGCTTCAGTATGGCGATCGATCTGAGATCGGCATCGGGCAGCGACTCCAACAATTCGTGCGCCTGAGAATCCATGGCCTCAAGCGACACATCGCCGGTGAGAGCACGGATCGATTCCAGGAACGACTCACCAGGAGATTCGGTCAGATCCGTCTCCGTCATGACCTGATGACCACCGCCTCGCTTCACCGCGAGCTCAGCACGGGTTTGCTTGATCGCTTTGCGAATGGTGATCACGGCCATCAGTTTCCAGAGACCATCGCGACCGACGAGTTCACTGAATTCCCCGCGATGCGCCCGCTTCCAAAACGTGGCGAAGGCCGAAATCGCGGCATCCTCCTCATCCGCGACCCGACGAGGATTCTCCCCGAGCGTTTTGCGAGCCAGATCCGCCAACTGCGGAAAATACCGTCCCCAGAGTTCCGAAACCGCGTCAGTGTCACCACCGCGCAGATCTCCGATCAATTGGGTCACCGACCCGTCATGTCCCGACGACACCGTGATGCCCTTATCGAATGCGAATTGTCTACAGACACTACCGATCTTATTTGCCGGAAATCTCACAAACTTTTCGGAATTCCCGGATTCTCTGACGGGTCTGGGACGCGTTGCGCAATTTGTTTAATAGAGAACCCTCGGGTTCTCGCATCACTAGCCCGGGTGATGCCGGTTCCGCCGACCCCTGGACCATTGGTCCGCTGGATGCTTGTCAGCGCAGGTATTCAGGCGGTGATCATACCGGGGTCTGGCGGGACCTTTCAAATCCCGGCTTGTTTACAACGGGCCATGAGCCCCATCCGCAAAACAATTGTGGGGCGCGGTCATCAGAGCGTAGGCCTCAAGATCGAGACCCTCCTGATACGGTCGGTTCCCGTCGTCAGCTGCGTGGGCTGGTGGCGGGGCCGGCTGTGTCTTTTTTTTACGAGTGATGCCGTCGTGCTCCACTTGGCGGTGCAAAGTCGTGGGTGCGATGAGTTGACAACGGTCTCCGTGCCGATTGTCCTCGGGTAATGCCTTGGTTTCGACTCGTCCTCGTGGCCGCCTATCTACTGATGCTCGTGCATCATGGTCGAGAAGGCTCTCGTCACACCCGGACTCTCTCCGATTACCTCGTCGCGGGACGCAATCTCGGCGGGGTCGTCATTGCATTCTCCTTTTACGCCACGTTCGTCAGTACCAATAGCTTTATCGGTCAGGCCGGTGAGAGTTGGGAGGCGGGCCTAGCGTGGTGGCTCAAGGTTGGAATCTACGGCCCGCTCTGCTGGCTCAGTTGGCTCGTCGTCGCGCCGAGGTTTTATCGGAAGGCACGTGACTTTGGTTCCTTGACCGTCGCGGACTTCCTCGGAGCACGTTACAACTCGCAGGTTGTCCGCCGGCTGACTGCGGTCGTTATCTTGTTAGCCTCGGGACTGTACTTGGTTGCCATCTATAAGGGATCCTCCGTCGCGCTCTCCAAGTTTCTGGACCTCGACTACTCGATCTCGGCAGCCATCGTCTTCGTCGTCGTCACCACCTACACACTCCTCGGTGGATTCCGATCTGTCGTCCTCACCGACAGTGTCCAGGGGATGCTGATGACCGCCGGGGCCCTGTTGATGCTCTACGCGGTGGTCCACGCGGGCGGGGGGATCTCGCCGATGATCGACGAATTGGAGGCGATCGATCCGCAGCTGGTGTCCTGGGACGGGCCGACCCCTCTGATGGTGATCATCGGGATCGGCCTCGCAGGCGGCCTGAAGCTCCTGGTGGACCCCCGCCAGGTGTCGAGGATCTACGGACTGAAAGACGAGCGGGCGCTGCGGACCGCCAGGATTCTCTCGCCGATCCTGATCACCGTTACCTACTTTTGCCTTCTCCCGATCGGCGCCCTATCCCGGACCATCGTCCCGACAGACGTGGCCGCCACGATCACTGCCGATACAGATCAGCTCACGCCCTACCTGCTGGGGGAGGCCGAGATCCTCGGCTCGGCCGCCAGCAGCGTGTTTCTGCTGGTTCTGCTCGCCGCCGCGATGTCGTCACTCGACTCGGTGTTGCTTGTCACGGCCAGCGCGATCACCCGCGACCTCCAAATGCTGACCGACGACCATCCCCGGGCCATCTTGCACACCCGTTGCTGGGTCGTGGCCGTCTCTTTGCTGGCCATGCTCGTGGCACTCAATCCTTTTGCGGACATCGTCGAAATCACGGCGTTCTCGGGATCGCTCTATGCCGCCTGCTTCCTCTCAACACTCGTCCTGGGACTCTACTGGAGCCGCCCGACGGCGACAGCTGCCCTGGGAGCCATGTCATCGGGAGCAGTCGTTGTTGTGGCTTGGTGGCTGGCCAAACGATCGGGTTGGACGGACGTCCACGAGGTCTATGTCGGACTGGCGGTCTCGACGCTCGTCTTCGTCATTCTCACGCTCAGCCACGGCTCGAAATCTCACACCGAAACAGGCAGACTGGCCTCATGACAAGGCACCTGACCATCGGCGCAGCCCAATCCGGTCCGATCCCTCGTTCCGACACCCGTGACGACGCTGTCGAACGGCTGGTGGAGATGCTCAGAGAGGGTCATCGGCGAGGATGCGAACTCGTCGTCTTCACCGAGTGCGCCCTGACAGCGTTTTTTCCACACTGGTGGATCGAGAATCCGGACGAACTGGACGCGTGGTTTGAGACCGAAATGCCTGGTCCGGCCACCCAGATCCTGTTTGATGAAGCCAGGCGATTGGGCGTCGGGTTTCATCTCGGATTTGCCGAGTTGGCTGAAGTCGATGGTCAGACGAGGCACTTCAACAGCGCCGTCCTGGTCGGCCCCGATGGGATCGAGATCGGCCGCTTTCGCAAGATTCACCTTCCGGGGTATGCCGAGCACAGACCCGATCTGCCGTTTCAGAACCTGGAGAAACGCTACTTCGATGTGGGCGACCTGGGATTTCGCACCTGGCGAGCCTTTGGTGGCACGGTCGGCATGTGCATTTGCAACGACCGTCGTTGGCCCGAGACATACCGGGTGCTAGGTCTGCGAGGGGCCGAGTTGATTCTCCTGGGCTACAACACGCCCTTACAGAATCCTGACCTCCCGGAGACGGAACCGCTGGTGTCCTTTCACAACCAGTTGTCCATGCAATCAGGTGCGTACCAGAACGGTGCATGGGTGGTGGGCGTGGCCAAGGCGGGCGAAGAGGAGGGCGTGATGCAGTTGGGACAGACGATGATCATCGCGCCGTCCGGCGAAATCGTCGCCCAGGCCCGGACTCTCGAGGACGAACTGGTGGTCGCTACCTGCGACCTCGACGCCACCCGCCCCTACAAGGAGGGCATTTTCCACTTTGGAAAGAACCGTCGCATCGAGCACTACGGACCGATCACCGGGCAGACCGAAGCCGAGGCACCTGCGTGAGCTCAAAGCGGTCCAACAACCCATTCAATTCGTCAGCCACCTGCGGGCTCAACGGGATCCCGTCGGCCAGTCGGCTGTCGCGGATGGCCAGTTCCTGGTCTCCGGCCAGAAGCACCGGTGCGTCGTCATCGATCGGTCGTGTCTCGCGGACCTGGGTCGCCAGCCGATCGACACGCCCCTGAAAATCTTCAAGCGGCATGAACCGAGCCACATCGATGGCGACGTAAAAGCCGTTGCTCATCAGCGGGTCAGTACCGTAGTCGACCATCGTCGGCACGTCGCGTCCGAACAGACCTCCGGAGAGTACGCCGGAGAGGATCTCGATCATCATCGCGAGTCCAAAACCCTTGTAACCACCGGCCCACTGGTAAAACCCGTTGTCGATCACCTCTGCAGGATCCGTGCAGGGCTGACCATCTCGATCAAGCCCCCAGTTGGCGGGGATCGGCAGGCCCAGCTTGCGTGCGAGGCGGATCTTGCCGGCGGCGACCATCGTCGTGGCCATGTCGAGCGCCACAGGGTGCTCGGCTCCTGACGGCGCGGCAATGCTGATCGGATTCGTCGCGGCCACCGGCTCCAGGCCTCCGAACGGCGGCGTCATGCACGGGCCATTGTTCATCGCAATGCCGATGCGACCTCGACGGGCGGCGCGCATTGTGTAGAAACCGAGCAACCCCGTGTGCGAAACGTTTCTGAGCGAGACGCACGCGATACCGGATTCGCCTGACAGGTCGATGGCCCGGTCCATCGCCTCGCGCGCTGCGATAATTCCGATCCCCTTGTCGCCGTCAAACAGACAGGTGGCCCCTGATTCCTGGACGACCGTGACCTCGGGCCGTGCTCGGACATGACCGCGATCGATCATCTCGAGGTAGCCACACAACCGGGTCACACCGTGCGAATCCACTCCTCTCAGGTCGGCCTCGACAAGGACTTCGGCAACGAGTTTCGCGTCGTCCTCCCGAAAAGACGCCGCGCTGAGCACCAGTTCAACCAGCGTCTGCAGTTGAGCTCGATCAATCAGGACGGGGGCCTCTGCCGCCTCCAGTGCACTCATCCGTCCTGCCCCGCCTCGATGCTGGGGGTCCCGGGAATGCCGGGCGGCGTCAGATCATCACCGATCCCATCTTGACGAGCTTGTGCCTCATCCACTTCGCGAATCCGCACGCGCAGCAACAGCAGCAGGACCGGAATCGTGATCAGGCCTGACAATCCGATTGTCCACTGGTACGAAAAGATCTCGGCCTCGCGATCCACCAGCCCCTGTGCAGTGGCCATATTCAGCGTCCAATCTCGGACGTACCCCGCAGCGGCATTGCCTACCACATGCGACACGTTGCTGAGCGTCATGAATACGGTGAACACGGTGGCCGCCGCGGTTGACCAACTGATTCTCATCGCCATCGAGAGGAAACCGACAGACCCGACGGCAACAAGAGTCTCAAATGTGACCACGTAACCAACGGTGAACCAACGTTCGCTCCACATCCCCGGGCTAACGGCAAACAGCAACGCAGCGGCAGCAAAGCCCCCGTATCCCAGCGTCAGGACCAGACGCCGTCCAAGGCGGTCCGCGGCAAAACCACCGAGAAACGTCCCCAGCAGGATCGGCAGCAACGTGTAGAGTCCACTGGCCTCGGTGAATTCGATGTCCGTCCACCCGAGTTGCTTGATGTAGAGCGTGTTGACAACCACCTCGTTGACGCCTGTACCAACCAACTTGGTCAGCGTGAACACGATGTAGATGGCCAGGGTCGGCAGCGTCAGAGCTCGCAGGGTGTCTGCCAGAGTGCTCAGCGGGTTGCGGGCACTGGCCACGAATTCGCCTTGGGCTTCCCCGGCCGTCCACGGCAGAAAGCGTTCGCCGGGTCGCTCCAGCACCAGGAGTGGCACGGCCATGATCACAACCAGCAACCCAACCTGGACGGCCACACAGGCCTCGATACCGCCCCAGTTGATTACGTACGAGAGTGCCCAGGCGCCCCCGGCTTTGCCCACCAGTTTGCTACCCCACATCAGACCATTCATTCTGCCCTGTTCGTCAGGCGGCAGGAGGTCCACCGCCATCGCGTCGGTGCACACATCCTGTAACGACGCGAAGCAGTTGTGCAGAAAGTACATGAACAGCAGCGTATTGAGCTGCTCGGAAAGATCGCCCAGCCCGATCATCCCCAGCAGGGTCAGTGCCATCATGAGCTCGGCCCCAATGATCCACGGACGACGTCGTCCCATCGAACGGATCGTCACGCTGTCCATCAATGGAGCCCAGATCAGCTTGAACGACCATGGGATCAGAATGATCGCCTTCAATTCCCCGATCTGGTCATCGCCGAAGTGCTCGCCGTACTTGTCGATCAGATACGACGGCAGCGTCAACAGCATGAATCCCCAGGGGATGCCCTGTGCGAAATACAGGGCGCAAAACGTGATCACCCGGTGCGCGCGTTTGTCTGAGAGTGCCACGGGCGCGATTCCTGAGAGGGCTGACCGTGATGAGGCAAACGGGCAGCATGATCGACCCGCCGACGCTTGCCAAGCGACTTGGCCTCATGCGAGTACCAGCAGCAGCAATTCCCAGCCAAAACCCGATTGCAATTCACCAGCTCGTCGGTCATCGTGCCGTTCCTTCTGACCGACCGGACACCGTTTCATGATGACCGACAGTTCCTCCACCACGCTCCACGTCACGATCAACGGTACCGGATTCGCCGGAGACTACACAGCACGCACCTATGGCATGATCCCTCATCGCAACGGGGTCGACATTCGCCTGGCCGGGGTGACCAGCGGCCGCCTGGAAAATGCCGAGCGATTCGCTGAGACCCATGGCATCAGTGCCCCCTACGCGTCTCATGTTGAGATGCTCGCCGACATCTCCCCCACCATCGACAACATCGCCTGCGCCAACGCGGCTCATGGGCCATACACGATCGAGGCCGCCCGGGCCGGTGTTCCGGTGATCGTTCTCGAGAAGCCACCGGTCGTCTGGCCCGGTTATCTCGAGGAGCGGACCGCCGATGCCGCCACTCGCAAACGGGAATCGATGAGCTACCTCGCCGAGGTTCTCGACGAGGTGACCGGCTCGGGAAGCCGACTGCTGTATGCCGAGGACTTTGTCTACGTTGACGGCATGAAGGGCCTGGTCGAGGTTCTTATCGAGGCGATCGCGGCCGGGCAGGGACGCGTCCTGTGGCAGCAGGGCGTCTGCGCCCACCAGGGATCTCATGCACCCGCCTACGACACCCCTGCCCTCTCTGGAGGCGGTGCCCTGTTCAACAAGGCCTGCCATCCGCTGGGTCCCTGTCTGTATCTCAAGCAAGCCGAGGGCATCCTGCGCGACGGACGCCCCATTCGCCCCGTCCAGGTCACAGCCGTTGCCCTGCAGGTGCTCAAGCATCAGCCCGAGGCGTCTGGCCGGCACTTCCGCGTCCTGCAAAATGTCGATGACTTCGGGAGGATCACCGTCGTCTTCGATGACCACACCGTCGCCGAGGTGGTTGGCTCCGATCTCAGTATCAGCGGAATCCGCAACGAGCTGCGTATCATCACCGACTTCGCGCAGTACGACATGCGAATCAACCCCAACAACGAAAACGAGCTCTTCTTGCCCGACGAGGCCGCCGCCGGCGACATCCTGCTTCGCGAAAAACTTCCCACGGCCCAGGGGACAAGTTTCCCTCGGCCACGGCAGTTCCACGCTCACGGGTACGTCAACGAAATGAACGACGCCGTCGATTGTGCCCTCGATCCTGAACGGGCTCCGCAGTCCGGCCCCCTGATGGCCTGGGACACGATGGCCGTCCTGATGGCCGCTTACGAGTCGGCTGAGTCAAATGGGACCATGGTCGACATTTCCGAGTACACGCACGGTCGAGAATTCCCCGCATCCGCGCTGCCCGACCCACGGATGTTCGGTGCTGTGTTCCAGAGAACCTAGGCCCCACCGTGGCGACCACTCATGAGTCACTCGTCTGATTGCGTCGTCATCGGCCTCGGCGCCATGGGCTCCTCGGCCCTCTATCACCTCGCTCGCCGCGGTGCCGATGTGATCGGAGTCGAGCAATTCGAGATCGGCCACGCCAGGGGCAGTTCGCACGGTCTCTCGCGTGTCTTTCGCACCACCTACGACGACCCGCTCTACGTCGAATGGGCACGGGAAGCACTCGAGATGTGGCGATCGCTCGAGTCCGCATCGGGCAACCGGGTTCTCGAACTCTGCGGACTGCTGATCTTCGCCAGCCTCGACAACCAGCGATTCGCTCGGACGCTTGAGACACTCGCCGAACAGCAGCTTCCTCACGATGTCCTGTCTGGCCCGGAGGCCAGTCATCGGTTTCCCACGTTCCAACTCAACGAATCACAACACGCGTTTTTTGCCAGCCAGAACGGCTACCTGCGTGCGAACTGCGCATTGGAGACCATGCGATCCCAAGCCGCGAGCCAAGGTGCACAGGCCTGGGACAATTGCCGCGTCGAGGCGATCGAACCACGAGGAACAGGCTTTCGGGTTGTGACCACAGGTGGATCCATCGACACCGGTCGCGTGATCGTCACGGCAGGCGCCTGGCTCAACCGCCTCGGCCACGATCTCAACTGGCAGTTGCAGGTCACGAGGGAAGAGAAAATTTACCTGCCACTGCTCCCACAGACGCCTGGGTCGATTTCAGGCAACGAATGTCCCTGTTTTTGCGAATACGACACGACGAATTACGGCTTCCCGTCACTGGACGGTCAGACCATCAAGGTGGCAGCCGATCATGCGGGAGACCGGGTGGATCCCGACCAGGTCGACCGTCACGTCAGTGATGCCAACGTCCGACTGCTCTACGACTGGGTCGAGCGCTGGCGACCTGGACTGGTCGGCCCTGCTGGCCGCGGAGAAGTCTGCCTCTACACCAACACGCCCGACCACGACTTCCTGGTGGGGCCGCATCCTTCAGATCTCGGCCTGATCTTCGGAGGAGGCTTTTCTGGTCACGGCTTCAAGTTCTCTGTTCTCGTCGGCGACATCCTGGCCGACCTGGCTCTAGACGGCACCACTCAGCGGTCGATTGAACGGTTTCGAGTCGATCGTTTCATCACGACAGCAGATTGAACTTGGCAGATTTCGTCATTTCGCGCCAAGATTTGGTATCGAAATCCGAAAGAAATGACGGAAACCACGGGCGAGGTGTCGCCGGTGGCCACCAGGAGGAGTGGATCAGTGCTGTCACGACAGATCAGGGTGCTCGTCGGTGGATTGGCGTGGGGAACCGCGCTCGGGCTGGTCTGCTGGGTTTCAGTGCGGCACGTTCAACGAGAACTCGGTCAGCGGATCGCACCTGATCTCTGGAATTATGCCACGCAGCAGCGATCTCGGATCAGATTGATCGACTCGGAAGAGTGCGATCTCCGTCACGGCGACCCGGTGTTTCAAGTCAGTTCCTCGGGGCAGCTTGAGCAGATCGGAGAAGTTCGGCGGGTGACTCCCTCAGACGCACCGTCTGCCCTGCTCTACAGCAACGCACCACAGCCCACCTCGAACCACCAACTTTCCTGGTATTCGACCCCGGATTCGATGGCCTGGGTGATCGACACGCTGCTCCCGGCATCGAAGCGAGCATTGGTTGCAGCCGAGATCCAGGAGGCTGTCGCATTGCACCAGGACGATCTCCTGGCCGGCCTGAAGCCCCTGGTGGAACAGTCACTCGAGGACGCATTTGCTGTTGTCAGGCAGGAATTGCCGACGGCCATCCGTGCTCACCGGGACGACATCGATCGGATCGGACGCCGATACCAACAGGAATTGATCGACAAGGAAGTCCTTCCGATTGTTCAGCAGGAGATCCTTCCGTTGGTTCGCCAGAGAGCCGGCCCGACGGTCAATGAGATCGGCAGCGACCTCTGGAAGCGGGTGTCGTTGTGGAGATTCACCTGGCGCTATGTCTACGACAAGACTCCTCTGCTTCCCAACCGAAAGAAGTTCCGGACCGAGTTTGATCGTTTTGTCGACAAGGAGGCGATGCCGGTCCTGGCCAGTCACTCCGAGGACATTGTCGAGGTGCTCGAGACGGTCATCCGGGATGCTTCTGCCAATCCTCGTGTCCGCGAAGCGGCTCGCCGCGGAGGGTCGAAGATCCTCGACGACCCTGAACTCCGCCGGCTCCTCTGGACGATCGTTCGCCGCACGACCATCGACAACCCGAGATTTCAACAGGCGATGCGCGACACCTGGACCGGTCCGCAAGCGAGACAATTGCTGGCCACTGCGGGGCGAAGGTTTGAACCCACCGTCCGGCGAATCGGTGAAATGCTGATCGGGACACCCGAGACGGGGATCACGCCTGAATTCGCAGCGGTCCTCAGAAACCAGGTGCTCGGCAAGGATAAACGCTGGCTGATTCTCGAACGGCCTGTCGCGGCTCGTCCGCGGCAACCGCCTGCTGGCACCACGCCGCTGGTCACTCGGCTTCGCGTCGTTCGAGGTCGGCAACCCGTACACCATCCGTTTCTGGCCCAGGCCGGGCCGGTCCCGGTATTCGCAGAGACGGAGGTGCCCTGACGTGTCTGCACAGACGATGAATCAACGCGGATTGTCTGCCGAGCCAATCACCGGCGACGACACGGTGGACGACTCCGAGGTGACCTCGACCATACCCGAACTGGTCGGTGCCCAGATCGCCTTGGACAACGTAACACTGCTTGCCGGAGACCGCCTCCTGCTCGATCGGGTGTCGGTCGAGCTGCCAGGAGGCGGGATCGTCCTGGTGGTCGGCGTCAGCGGTTCTGGCAAGTCCCAGTTGCTCCGTGCCCTGGCGGGGCTGCCGAGCGACGATCCCGAAAACGTCCGGCTGTCGGGCAGGATTCTGCTCGACGGGGAACCGGTTTCGCGTCGGTCGACCGCTCGTCGCATCGGCACGGTGTTTCAGAATTTCGCCCTGTTTGACGAACTCAGCCCCACGGACAACGTACGCTTCGCCACCGATCACGCTCGGCGTCGTCGTCAGAACCTCTTTCGAGGTGGAGGCGGCGATCTGCTGGACGCCCTCGAGGTACCGACCGAGGTCTCAACGCGGCACCTCAGCGGCGGTCAGCAGCAACGGCTGGCGATCGCGAGAACACTGGCCGCCGACCCTGACTGTCTGCTGTATGACGAACCGACCTCCGGCCTCGACTCGTCCACCGCGGCCCGCGTCGCCGATCTCATCCAACACACACACGCATCGCACTCCCGGACCTCGATCATTGTCACACACGACCTCGAGGCCCTCGCTCCGATCGCTGACGCGGTGTTCCTGATCGATCCCGAAACGAGATCGCTGGTGGAGATCCCCGAGGAGCATTGGACGAGTCCCGAGGAATTCCTGGTGGCGATTCCACCGACACCTGACATGACCACTCAGCGTCCAATCTCACGGCCCACCAGCGCAATGGCCGACCTGATGGTGACCACATCGCGGACAATCGAGGCGGTGGCCGCCGCCCCTTGGCACCTGGTTCCCCGATGGCCGTCTGTCCGCTGGGGCACACGCTTCCTGGGCCACTCGACTCGACTCGTGGCCGGTCCGGGTGCCTGGGTCTATGTCGCCATTGCCGGAATGATCCTCGGATTTGTCACGACGCATTTCACGTTCCACTTTCTCCCGTACGCCAGGTACACCGAGCCACTGCTCAGAGAAAACCTCCTGCACGCGATTGGATTCTCTCTGTTTCGCATCCTGGTCCCCGTGCTGGCCACATTGTTGATTGCCGCGCGATGCGGTGCGGCCGTGGCATCCGACGTGGGCGGAAAGACCTACGGCCGCCAGGTCGACGCGCTGAGATCCTTCGGCGTAATCCCATCGCGGTATCTGCTCACCGGGACGCTCTGGGCCTTTCTCGTCGGAACCCCGCTGCTGGTTGCGGTGGCTTTCACCGTCGCCCGCTGGACCAGCCTGGTCGTCTTCACCGCCCGCTTTCCCGAACTGGGCCCCGACTTCTGGCATCAGCACTTCCACTGGGACCTGGTCGCCGCTGCAGGCGGTCCCTGGCAGGGAACCGGCTGGGTCCTCGCCCGGTGCCTCTGCTGTGGTCTGGGAGTCGGGCTGATCGCCTATCACCAGGGCATGGCTCCCAAGGCGTCCAGTGAGAGAGTCAGCCAGGGCGTCACAGGCACCATTCTCTGGTCCACCCTGATGGTGCTTGGCATTCACTTCGTCTTCACGTTTTTCGAATTCACCGCAGCCGGTTAGAGTGACGCCCCCATTGACGTCACCAAAACGGACGCCACGTGATGAACGAGTCCAGCAACTCACCCGATCCCGCCAACTACCTCGAAGAACACTTCGACCGTTTCGTCGACGAGCTTCTCGAATTCCTGGCGATCCCCAGCATCTCGGCCCTGCCCGACCATGCACCACACGTCGACCGGGCGGCGAGATGGGTCGCCGACCGACTCGTCGCGGCCGGCATCGGGCAGGTGGAGGAGTTGCGAGCAGGCGGTGTGCCCGCTGTCTATGGTGAGTGGCTCGAGGCTGGCGAACAGGCTCCGACCATCCTCGTCTACGGCCACTTTGACACCCAGCCGGTCGATCCCCTGGAACTCTGGTCACAACCGCCCTTCAGTCCGGTGATCCGAGACGAGCGGATCTACGCCCGGGGAGCCTCCGATGACAAGGGCAACATGCTGATTCCGATCCTGGCGACCGAGGCCTGTCTCCAGACACGCGGAGCACTTCCACTGAACGTGAAGTTTCTGTTCGAGGGTGAAGAGGAGGTCGGGAGTCCTCACATCGAGGAGTTGCTCGAACAGAACCGCGAGCGTCTCGAATGCGACTACGTGGTCAGCGCCGATGGCGGCCAGTGGAGTGAATCGCAATCCAACCTGCTTGTTGGCTTCAAGGGACTATGCGCCGTCGAGATCGATGTGGTCGGCCCCAACCGCGATCTGCACTCCGGCCTGTTCGGTGGAACCGTGCAGAACCCGATCCACGCACTCTCGAGAATCATCGCCTCAATGCGAGACGACGAAGGTCGGGTGCTGGTCGAGGGCTTTTATGACCAGGTCGTGACCCCCGATGAAGAAGATCGTCGCCAGGTCGCCGCCGTCCCTCATGATGACGTGACATTTGCAGCCAACCTCGAGGTCGAAGAGCTCTTTGGTGAACCCGGTTTCTCGACGCTCGAACGCAACTGGTGCCGTCCGACACTCGAGGTCAATGGCATCTGGGGCGGTTTCACAGGCGACGGTGTGAAGACGGTTCTCCCGGCCGAAGCCCACGCCAAGATCACCTGCCGGCTGGTCCCAGATCAGGATCCTCGTACCGTCGCCGAGTGCCTCAGGGAACACGTTGCAAGCCACCTTCCTCCTGGTGTCACCGCAACTGTCAGCATCAGCGAATCGGGAGCTGCCCCCTACCTGGTCCCCTCAGACCACCCCGGAAATCAAGCGGCCGGAGACGTGCTCACCGAGATCTACGGCCGTGCACCGTTTTTCACGCGGTCGGGAGGCACCCTGCCAATCTGCAGTGCGCTGAAGCGCCTGCTGGATGTCTACACGGTCATCTTCTCTTTTGCCCTCGATGACGAACGTGCCCACTCGCCCGACGAATTCTTCAGACTTTCAAGCTTCCGCCGAGGTCAACTCGCCTGGACCAGACTGTTCGAGAGAATCGGGGCTGACGGGTCCACAGCCAGCATCTCGGACAACTGATGCCCCCGGTAGGATCCGCCGCATATCCGCAGCCGGCGACGACCCGATCCGTGTTGTGGCATGAGCAGCTGGGCGCGGGGTAAACTGCTCGCTGCCCCAACGGTCGCACCAGAAAGCCATCACCATGCGCGTCTCAACTCAGCTTTCTCTCGCCCTGCTTCTCGCCCTGCCGCTGTCCCCCCTTCCTTCACTCACCGCAGCCGACTCCGCAGCAGAACGGGCGGCCGCAACAGCCAGTGGTTGGCTCAAGACGATTGGCGACAGCCGGGGACTTTGCGTGGTGGTGGGCCAGGATCCCGCCGCGATTCTCGAGCTCGTTCAGTCCAGCAAGTGGACGGTCCTGGTGCGTGAACCGGACGACCAGAAACGTATGGCTCTGCAGCGGGCCGCTGACGAGTCCGGCTTGGGAATTGATCGGCTTGTGATCCAATCGGGAGCCGCCGCCGTTCTGCCGTATGCCAACCGGTTGATCGACGCCATCGTGGCCGCACCGGGTCAAGTTCCTGCAGGCGAAGCCATGAGAGTCCTGCGTCCTGAGGGTCTCCTGGTGCAGACCGGTGACGACCAGCTCCAGGTCACTCGCCGCCCTCCGCAAAAGGGCTTGGGAGACTGGAGCCACTGGGAGCACGGCCCGGACAACAACCCGGTCTCCAGTGACACGATCATCAAGGCCCCGTACATGACTCAATTCATGGCGAGGCCCTATTACATCGGCATGCCAAGCATCACGACGGTCGCGGCCGGCCGTACGTTTCTGGCGATCGGTCACATTGCCCACCACCGTCGCGAATGGAACCAGCTCAACAAGCTGATCGCACGCAATGGCTACAACGGCACGGTGCTGTGGGAGAAGCCGCTCCCCGAGGGGTACCTCGTTCACCGTTCGGCGTTCATCGCCACGCGCGATGTCTTCTACATGATCAACGGAACCGGCTGCCAGCAACTCGATCCACAGACGGGCCGAGACCTGGGCCGGTTGAGAATCCCTGGACTCGTCGGGCACTGGAAATGGATGGTGCTGCGAAATGGCATCCTTTACGCGCTGGCCGGCCCCAGGGACCAGGGAGTGGTGACCACCAAGGGAGACCGGTCCTTTGGAGGATGGAGCTGGTCGGACCTCAGCCGCGGATACTACAGCAAGCCCCGAGTGCCCTGGGGATTCGGCAACCAGTTGGCCGCCATGGATCTCAAGACCAGGAAGGTACTGTGGGTTCACAAGGAGTCGGGAAAGCCGATCGATTCACGAGGCATGACGCTCGGCGAGGACAAGTTGGTCCTTTATTGCCCCGACCAGCACATCCGCTGCCTGGATGTCAAGACGGGTGAGGAACTCTGGACGAACAATGACAAGGAGACGCTGGCATTGATCGAGCAACCGGGACAGGGCCTGAGTTCCACCCCCGGTTTTCGCAGCGCGTGCCTGGCGGTCTTCACGCCTGATGCTGTGATCATCCAGGGGCAGACAAGAATGAACGTCGTGGCCATCTCGACGGCCGATGGCTACAAGCTGTGGCACAAGAAGAAGGTGACCAACAACCCCAACGCCATCTTCGTCGATGGCCGAGTCATTCTCGGCGTCGGCAAGAGCGGCAACCACGTCGCGATCGAGCCGTCCACGGGTCGCGTGATTGAAGACCTGGGATTCCGCAAGGTCGCCTGTACTCGACTGACGGCGAGTTCCGACTCGTTCTTCGTCCGCGGTGAGGGCACCCTGCGTTATGACCGGAAGGGCAAAAAGCCGACGGTCGACGGTGCCATCCGACCGGCGTGCAACGACGGAGCGCTGCCGGCCAATGGCCTGTTGTACCTGGGGCCGTGGCAGTGTGACTGCAATCTCAGCCTGATCGGCAACATCGCCAAATGCTCCGCCGGAGAATTCCGTTTTGCCCGGATTGCCACCACGAAGGAGAGACTCGAGACGTTTGGCGATCCGAAGCAGGTCGAGCCGTTGCCGACGCGGCCCGATGACTGGGACACGCTGCGAGGAGACAATGACCGGTCCTCGAGCACACCGGTCGAGGTGGCAGCCAAGACGTCGCTGTCGTGGCGCTTCCGCCATCCAGCCTCCTCCCAGCCGGTTCCGGCCGTCGCCGCAGGCTCGCTGGTCGTCACCACCGGTCTCGACGGAGTGATCCGCGCTGTCCGGGCTAATGACGGTCAGGCCGCCTGGCATTTCGCAACCAATGCCCCCATTCGAATGCCTCCCACGATCGCTGCTGGCCGACTGTACGCCGGGTCGGGTGATGGCTTCGTGTATTGTCTCGAAGCCACGACCGGTCGCCTGCTATGGCGTTTCCAGGCCGCACCCGCCGAACGTCAGATCATGGTCTACGGACAACTCACGTCGACCTGGCCCGTGAACACCGGTGTCCTCGTCCGCGAGGGTGTCGCGTATTTCGCCGCCGGCATGATCGATCACGACGGCACCTACCTCTATGCCATCGATGCGGTCACCGGTGCCCTCAAGTGGCACAACAACTCCACGGGACATCTCAACACCGATCTCCGCAAGGGCATCAGTGCCCAGGGTAACCTGACCATCCATGACGGCCGGCTGATCCTGGCTGGCGGAAACCAGATCTCACCGGCCCCCTTTGATCTCAAGACCGGCAAGTGCCTGGTCGGCCCGCGCAGCCAGGGACGCCCGCAGTCGAACCACGGCCGGTTCGTCGGTGTGCTGGCCGGACAGGTACCGATCGGTGGCGGACGGATCCTGTTTTCCTCGGCCCGCAACGTCTCCAGCAAGGGTAGCTTCGAAGTCCACACCGCGAAGAAACGCCTGAGGCTCAATTTTGGCGGGATCCCTCCCGCCTGGAATGAGTCGACCGTCGCGTTGGTCAACTACAAGCACGGGCTACTGACGTGCTGTGACTCCGACGCCGTGTTGTCCCGGATTACCGGAGATGCCGACCCAACCACACGACGAGGAACCGTCGCCTCCCAGCTCAACAATGCCAAGACGATTCGCTGGCAGAGATCGCTGGGGGAAACCAACAAGTTCGAGGCCATGTCATTGGTCATGGCTCCCAATGCCATCGTGGCGGTCGTTCAGCACCAGCAGAAATTCCGCGCGCAGCCTCAGTGGTTCGTCGTCGCTTTCGAACAACAAAACGGCAAGCCCTTGTGGCGGCATGAAATCCGAGACGAGCCGCTTCCTGGCGGACTGCTCGTCAATCGAGACGGCCGCATCGTCGTCACCACCCTCGCCGGCAACCTCATCACGCTGGCAGCCCAATGAGACTTGGGGGCAGAGCTTGAATAGTGAACAAGGGCCGTTTGGATGGCCTGCCCAGATAAGCTGCCCCACACTTATTCACTATTCAAGCTCTGACCCCATCCGCTTATCAGGTGACGAGACCGTAGCGGCGGGCGACGTTGTAGCGGCGAACGCAACTGAAGGCGAAGAGGTTGAAGAGGTGCCAAGCCCCGAGCACGAGCATCACCACTCCGACCTTGCTGCTGAGGATTTCCATCACCGCCAACAGGTCGTGAGCTCGCTCGGTCGTCTTGAGCATCAGGGTCACGAAGGCCGCGTTGACCAGGTAGTAGCCGACCAGCATCAGGCGGTTGACCGCGTCGGCCAGGGACTCGTGCCCCTCAAAGATCTCGACCAGGAAAACCCGGCCATTGCGAAACAGCGTGTGGCCGACCCAAAAGGTGATTCCCAACGAGAAGGCCAGGTACAGCCCATAGGTGAAGATCATCGGAGTCATGATCGTCTCTCCTTGTGCCGTCCCAGTGACCCACCCGGCGGAATGTGCCGGGTCGAGGCCACCGGGCCCGGACCGTGGGTCCCAATTCCCTATCGAAGGTATGCCGGGGCGGCCGGCGGAGGTGTGGACGCGTTCCGACGCGTCTTGGTCAGTACCATCACGGTCATGAAGTGCATGAATCCCAGGCACAGCAGCACGAATCCAATTTTCGTACTGAGCAGCTCGATCGCTGCCACCGTGTCAGACACCATCCCTCCGTATTTCAGGGCCAGACTCTCGAAGCCCAGGTTGATCAGGTAAAACCCCACGATCAGCAAATTGCTGAAAGATTCGGCCACTTCGGGCTTCTCTTCCATCTTGTCAGACAGGTAGATCAGCCCGTGCTTTCTGAGCGTGGTCGCCACCCAGATGGTGACCGCGATGCTGATGGCGAGATAGGTGATGTGTGTGGTGACCATAGACATGACAGGGTTCCTTTCGTTCCACGGTTCGGGAGTTGTTCGATGCAGAGCAGCGGGCTTGTTGACTCAGCTCCCCGCTCTACAATCAACGAACGGAAACGCCCCTGACGTGTGACGCGCCAATTCGTATTTTTTTCGAATTGGACGAGCCCTGCCCGCGCCGCTGCCATAAACTGCTCACACGAAAAGACTTACGACGCACATCTCCACCATGACTGACTCTCGACCGCCGCTGGACACGCTGGTGGCCGAAGCCCGTTCAGGGCAAGAGGGCGCCTTGGAGGACCTCTTGAGCCGCTACCGTCACCTGGTGAGTCTCATGGTGAGATCGCGTTTTCGAGGAGGTCGCCTGTCGGGCCGCGTGGACAGTTCCGACATCGTCCAGGATATCCTGGTGCGTGTGGCGAGCCACATTGGCGACTTCGCGGGCCGAGACCAGTTTGCGTTTGAGGCGTGGTTACGGAGAATCGCGGAGCGGGAGGTTCTCAGGCAGGTCGAATTTCATCTTGGTGCGGCCCGGCGGGATGCCGGTCGTGAGGCCCAAATGGCGGGAGCGGACGGAGGAGACCGCCCGAGCCTGATCCTGGCTGGCTGGTTGGAATCGTCTGTGACCAGCCCGTCTCTTGCAGCTGTGCGGAAGGAGCGTGCCGTTCTACTGGCCGATGCCCTGGCTCGACTGCCCGACGACTACCGCGAGTTGCTGGTCTTGCGGCACATCGAGGAGCGGCCTTTTGACGAGATCGGCGAGTTGATGGACCGTTCCTCAGCCGCCGTGAGGACCATGTGGGTGCGTGCGCTTCGGAAGCTCAAGGAGGCGATCGGTGTCGAAATAGAGCTGTCGTTGAGTCGACAGGGCCCGGTCTAGCCCTCACTCGCCGCCGCTGGCCGCTCCGTCTCGCAGTTTCCCCTTGAGATTGACCGCGGAGTACCTGACGACCGCAGTCCTGAGATCAACCTTGATCCGTCCGATCGCCTTGTCGCTGATTCCTCCCTCGCCCCGCGTGACCCTGAAGAGCTCGGCATTACGGAACTTCAACAGGTGGTCGACTGCCGCATCTGTGATGTTGGTATGTGACAATTCGAGCTGTTTCATCCCCTTGATGCCGACCAGCGTACCAAGCCCCTCATCTCCGACCTCGGTGCCCGAGAGAACGAGCCGCGTCAGGCTCTTGAGCCCCGCCAGTCGGGCCACCCCCTTGTCGGTCAGTTTCGTGTTCTTCAGGTCGAGCGTGGCCAAGGAGGTGAGCCGAGCGAGCAGGACAGCTCCGTCGTCGGTAATCTCCTGATCGGTCAACGTGAGATTCGTCAGCGCGGTCATGCCGGCGAGGTGTTTGAGGGTGGCGTCCGTGATACGGGTCCCGGTGAAATCGAGTTCTGTCAGTCCGGTCATCGTGGCCAGCGGAGCCAGCGAGTCCTCGGTGACCCTGGGAGCCGAGAGGATGAAGGAGCGTGTGCCACTGAGCCCTTCGAGCAGGGACATGTGCGTGTCGGTGATCTTCTCGCCCGCCAACTGCAGTCGCACGACCTGTCCACCTCGAGCCTGCAACGTGGCCCCCGCAGCGCGGAGTGCGGCAATCGTCTTCTCACGTTCGGGCGTCAGCGGCACGACGGGACCATCGCTGCGGCGTCCCCAGCCTCCCTTTTTCTTCCCGCCCTTCTTGCTCTGACCTCGCGGGCTGGTGACACCTCCCGTCTTGGGTGTCCCTGGCACGCCGGACGTCTCGGTCACCACGACCTTCTGGATCTCTGCATTGACCGCCCCATCCGCCTCGGCCTGGCCTCTGCGATCCAGGGTTTCGTCAACACGCCCGTACACGAACAGGCCTGCGGCCCCGGCCATCAGAGCGGCCGAGATCGACCAGCCGACGGCTCCGCGGCAGAACTCCGGGTGGTGTCCATTGGCCTGGCCGATTGCCACGGCGAGTGCGAGCGCACCGGCGGCCAACGCCAGAAAGAACAACATTGAGCAGACTCCAAAACGGAACGCCTTGAAAATCACCGCCCCCACGGAAGCTGTGTCTATCTCACATCACAGCCAGCCATCGGTCAAGTGGGCGGCATGTGATGCGCCCCGCTTGCCTACCACCATCGAGAGACTGATACTGTGTGGCGGGAGGGGCAGAGTTCTCATCGGTCGACCTTTGAATCGAGGCGGCGCTCATGTGGCTGCAATGGACTGCCATCGGACTCGGTGGATTCCTGCTCGTGGTTCTCGTGTATGACCTGACACAGCGGCGGCATGCGATCCTGCGGAACTTCCCGATCGTGGGCCACTTCAGGTATTGGCTCGAGGCAATCGGCCCGGAGCTCAGGCAATACATCGTCACCGGGAACGACGAGGAGTTGCCCTTCAATCGCGACCAGAGACGCTGGGTCTACGCCTCGTCCAAGAATCAGAACAACTACTTTGGGTTCGGCACTGACAGCGATCTCGAGACGTCCTCCAACTACCTGATCATCAAGCATTCGTCGTTTCCTGTCATTGGTCCTCACCCTGGAGAACCGGACTACGACCCGCTCTACACGTTGCCGGTGGCCAAGGTCCTGGGGGAATACCGCAAGCGACGGAGAGCCTTTCGCCCGCCCTCGATCGTCAATGTCTCGGCGATGAGCTATGGCTCATTGAGCAAGCCCGCGATCCAGGCCCTAAATGCCGGCTGCTGTCTTGGGGGCTGCCTGCACAACACCGGCGAGGGGGGGGTGTCACCTCACCACGTCAACGGCGGCGATCTGATCTGGCAGATCGGGACCGGCTACTTTGGGTGCCGAGACGAACGAGGCGAATTCAGTCTCGACAGACTGGTCGAGACCACCAGCAGTCACTCGTCAGTCCGCGCGATCGAGATCAAGCTGTCGCAGGGGGCCAAGCCAGGGCTCGGGGGCATATTGCCGGCTTCGAAGATTACCCCGGAGATCTCGAAGATCCGCGGCATTCCCATGGGCCAGGATTGCATCAGCCCGTCGGCCCATACCGCCTTTTCTGACGCCGACAGCCTGCTGGATTTCGCCGAACAGATTGCCGAGGCGACAGGGCTGCCAGTGGGAATCAAGTCAGCCGTCGGCGAAATGGACCTCTGGCACGACCTAGCCCGTCTGACCGACACCACCGATCGTGGACTCGACTTCATCACGATTGACGGAGGCGAGGGGGGCACGGGGGCCGGCCCCCTGGTCTTCACGGACCGCGTGGCCTTGCCATTCAAGATCGGCATGAGCCGCGTCTACCGCGTGTTTGCTGAACGGGGACTTCATGAAAAAGTCGTTTTCCAGGGATCGGCCAAGTTGGGCTTTCCTGAAATGACGCTGTTCGCCTTTGCGTTGGGTTGCGACATGATCGGCGTGGCCCGCGAGGCGATGTTGGCAATCGGCTGTATCCAGGCCCAGCAGTGCCACAGCGGCCACTGCCCGACGGGTGTGGCCACGCAGAACCGTTGGCTGATTCGTGGTCTCGACCCTACGCTCAAGTCCGCTCGTCTTGCCAATTACATTGTCACCCTGCGCAAGGAAGTCCTGGCATTGTCACGTGCCTGCGGCGTGGTACACCCGGCACTGATCACGTCGAACCACCTCGAAATCCTCGACGGGCGATTCGGTTCTGCCACTGTTCCCCAGCTCTTCGGCTACGAACCGAGCTACGGCTTGCCATCTCCGGATGACCGCGCCCGAATTGTCGAATTGATGGAAACGGGAACGACGGGCACCTAGGCGACCGAAACACGTCCACCACTGGCGACCAGGGTCTGTCCAGTCATGAACGCCGACTCGTCTCCGAGCAGGAAGAGCACCACGCCGGCGATGTCGTCAGGCTGGCCGATCCGTTTCATCGGCGTGGCCGCCACCAGATCATCCAGCACACCCTGATCCACTCCATCGAGAATCTCGGTGGCAATCAGCCCAGGCGCCATGCAGTTGACGCGAATGCCGTCGGCAGCGACCCCTTCCGCCAGGCTCCGCGTCAGGCCGATCATCCCGGCCTTGCTAGCAGCGTAGGCGATCGAGTTGGGTCGCGCCCTGAGCGCGGCGATCGAGGCGACGTTGACGATCCGACCATATCCACGTTCGATCATCGCATCCTTGACGGCCCACGTGACCAGAAAGGCACTGGTGAGATTCACGTCGATCGTGCGGCGCCACAACTCGGTCGTGGTCTCCTCGTGACCACCGTAGTCGAAAATCCCGGCGTTATTGACAAGCAAGTCAACCGGACCGAGCCGACGGATCACCTCACCGACCAGTCGCTGGACATCATCCTCCTGGGACACATCCGCGGCCACGGCCACAGCCTCGCCCCCGACAGCACTGATGGCTGCCACAGTCTCCTCAGCGGCCTCGTGGTCTGAGCGGTAATTGATCGCCACACGGGCCCCCTCGGACGCGAGCCGCTCGCTGATGGCGCGTCCAATTCCGCGAGACCCTCCCGTCACCAGTGCCACCCGCCCGCTCAATCCGTGTCCACTCATCAAACCGCCTTGCTCGACCACCCCATGTTGCTGTGTCGCCACAGTCTAAGAGCGGAAACCGTCCAAGCAAGTCATGTCCCGCCGAGAGCCTGCGGAAGCTGTCACTTCGACCTCACCTGACGTCAAGTTGATGCCGGCCACATGGCGTCAGAGACAAGATTTTGCTCGCAGGCACGACGATTCCTGGTGAGAATTCCATTGGCCAGACGTGGCACGCCGATTGCACGCCAGGTTCTCTTGGACGCGGCCCCTGCTCCAGGAGTGAGTCCAGGGGACAGACGAACCCTCCTCATCAGGAATGTACCGATGGTCAGACAGGCGATGCACCTTGTGGTCAGTTTATTCCTCGTGTTGCTCGTGCCCAGTTGGGCGCCGGCCGACATCGTCATCCGCAAGAGCGGCTCGGCGTTCGCTCGGATTGAGGACAACGGCACGATTCGGATTAAGGGACGTGCCGTGGGCACGTTTGAAAGCAATGGCACCGTGCGGAAGCGGGGCAGCGCGATCGGCGAGGTCGAGAGCAATGGGACGATCAGGCGTGCGGGTTCAGCGATCGGCAAGATCGAGTCGGGCGGGACGCTGAGACGCAGCGGCACAGCGATTGGCAAGATCGAGAGCAGCGGGACGATCCGAAAACGGGGCTCTGCCTGGGGATCTGCTTCCAACTGCTGCGGGAGCTTCGGCGGCAAGCGGGCCGTGGCCGCCGTGATGGTCTTTTTCGCCGACGGATACTTTTCCGACTAGCGATTGTCGATCAGATCGACCACGCCTTCCGAACCAATCACGCGGTGCTCGTGGTTCCGCAGGTGCTCTTCACAGTACTCATGGTCACCGTGGCACGTTGAGCAGAATTGGAAGAGCATCTGCGGTTGGTCCTTGTCGGTCACTCCGCACTCGCTGCAGGTGTGAAACGGAGTGGCTTCGGCCCGCGCCGTCTGCCGCCGCTGTTGTTGGCGGCGGTGTCCCGAACGGATCTTCTGGATGATCTCTGGCCCAAAGAACAGGGCGAAATTGAAGGTCGCTGCCACAACGAGGAGTCGGTCGATCAGGTCACCTGACACCAGGTTGACGCCGTACATGAACCAGGTGATCCATGCCAGGAACTTGATCGGAACAGGGAAGACGAACATCAAGTAGAGGCGGTATTCCGGAAACAGCCAGGCGAAGGCGAGGAAGACACTGCTGCCGAGAGGGCCCACCGAGGCCGCCTCTTCGGGAGCAACAAACGCGGCGGCGACAGACGCCATCCAGCCCAGCAGCAAAAAGACGTTGAATCGAAACGTCCCCCACTGGGATTCGAGTGTTGATCCCATGATCAGGAACAGGTACAGCGCGAAAATCACCAGGAGCCCGTCGCCCGGGGGGACCACCACGAAGGTGACCAGCCGCCACCACTGGCCCTGCAGCACCAGGCTCCCCTGGAGTTCCCATTCGGAGGCCAATCCACCACCCCTGCCCTGCCCGGCCCAACCGAGCAGCAGCACGAGCCCCTGGCCCATCACGATCAGCAACGCCAGGTTCGGGATTGCGAACCTGGCGAACCGTCGTTCGAGGCGATCGATCAGTTTCATCGTCTGGTTTCCGGCGACAGACGCGGGCTGTGTTGGCGGAACCGTCCGCAGCTGGGTCCCGATCCGGTTCAAGCCGGGGTCGGTTCAGTCCCGGACAACCAGGGTGATCCGCTCGATATTGCACCGACCGCTTTTGGCAAAGGGCCTGGGCAACGGTTGAGCGACCCCGCGGTTGTTGACCGCGCGGCACCTGAGGTCGTACTTCCCAGCCGGCACGCCTGGCAGCAGGCCGGCCCAGTGCACCAGGGAATAGGCTTGTGGCCAGGTGGCCGGTCGCCCGGTCTTCACATCAAACCCGTGCACCGGCGGGCGAGCAGCCGGTTTCACCGCGGCCAACCCCCCGCCCCACTCTTTCGGAGCCGGCAGCAATGTCATGTCCTTCCAGGGCGCCTTCTGGAAATGAGGATCACCGTCCGGCAGGGGCTTGCCCTGAGGATGTAGCCACGCCTGTACCTGGGAAACTCCATTGATCCCGACCTGAGCCAGACCGGTCAGCGGAATCGGCTGCCCCGCCTTGGCACGACGGGGACGGGCGATGAAACGCGCCACGGACTTCATCCAACTGTCAATGTCGTTATTCCCGCGCTCATAGGTGTCGTTGGCATTGAAGCGGTTGGTCAGAAACACGCTGGTGAGCCACTTGATGTTCTTGAAGCCATAACACTCAGGCACGACAACCCGCACGGGCCCGCCCCTTTTTCCCGAGATCCAGTCGCCATTGAGCTTGTAACAGAGAATCACGGGGGGAATCCCCGGGGGATCCTCCAGGATCCGTCCGATCGGCAGTGAGCCCCGGAATTCCTGCTTGGGGTCCTCGTTGTGGTAGCCGTAGAACCAGGCCCGACGGATGTTCTGGACCGGCCCTGTCTTCCAGATCACCTCACGAAGCGGCACCCCTTCCCACAGACCGGTCCCCAGCGGCGACCCTCCGTTGTTGCAGGTCATCGTCTTCAGGAATCGGATAGCGTGTGTTTTGGCCATCTCCATCAGGCCGTCAAAATCGAGAGCCTTGCCATTGGCTTTCGACAGCGGAGTCTTGATCTCGGAGTTGGAATCCGGATCGGCGATCACTTCCAGCCGCCAGGACTCGCGGGTCAGGCCGGCCGCCTTGAGTTTGCCAGAGGGCAGTTTGTAAGGCAGCGGATTACCACGCTCAACAGTCCCGAACTTTTCAGGGAGTGTCAGGTACTCGAGTTGGTCCACCAAGGCCTGCAACGCTGCGGGACGTGCCTCGTCGGAATCGGCCGCCGTTGCCTCAATCATGGGCGTCAAGGATGCTCCACCTGCAAAGCCGGTCATGGCACCAGCCTGCAGGAAGAATCGCCGCGACACCTCGCCGTGCTCATCAAAAAACGACCGCTCGCCCATTTGCTCTTTCCCCGCTCTCGCACCAAACGATCTTCTGACTCAGGCTAGTCCTCCTCATGGGGCGGTGCAATCGACCGGCCACAAGGTCAATGGACGATACGGCACTCTGGCAACGCCCGCTTCAGACGCTTCACCCCGTCCGCAGTGATCCAGGTTTCCTGAAGATCGAGAAATCGAAGCGAGTCAATCACTTCGAGCACCGGGACACCGGCGTCTGTCACCCGCGTCCGATCCAGTGCGAGGTATTTCAATCGTGGCAACCGGGCAAGCACGACCAGCCCCGCGTCCCCGATCTCGGTCGCGCCCAGCTTGACCGACTCCAGGCGGGTCAGTCCCCCGAGGACAACCAGGCCGTCGTCGGTGATCCGCGTCCCTGTCAGGTACAGCTGCCGCAGTCCGGACAGGCCATCGATGTGCCCCAGGCCACGATCCGACACCGCGGTCCGTTCCAGCGACAGCAGTCTCAGGTGCCCCTGGTTGGCCAATCCGGACAGGGCCATGTCATCGACTCCCGTGCCCAGCAGGCTCAGGCCTCGCACATCCGTCTCCGAGACGATCGGACGAATCCCGTCGGCATCGATCTGTGTCTGTGCCAGCGTCAGGTACCTCGGCCCAATCTCGCTGATCATTGCCAGCAAGTCTGGCTTCACACGTCCGCCGTCCAGATGCTCGTCAGACAGCGTGACCTCCATCGCCGAACGCCCCACAGCCTCGGCACGATCATCTGCGGTTCCGCCAGGCTTCTGACCAAGATCTCCACCCGGGGCACTGGGCACGGCGGCACCGACCTGGCCGGGGCGAACTGGCTCCAGTCCAACCCCGTCCAATTCCAGCGCCGAGAGCACTCGGCGTCTCGCGTCGGCTCGCGCCTCGGGATCCTCAGACCAAAACAGACGCGCCAGACCGATCGCCGCTGTCAGCAAACACACCAGGCCGACGACGGCCGCAACACGTCGGGCACCTCCGGAGTCTGATTGAATCCGCCCTTGCCGACCGGCCCCGGTTGTCTCGGACGAGTCCGCGGTCGTCTCACCGGGCGTTATCGGGTCTGTCTCGTTCACGTACTCTTGGTCTGTCATGCCGGAACGCTCGCGGTGGACGGACAACTGGAGGTTTGGGTTCGGGAGGCTGGCCGATCGGCCGGACTGCAATCGCCCGACGAGTTGGCCTGCGAGGCTCTCACAGGGCGTATAGCACACCGCTTCGGAGCCACTCAAGACGGACTGGCCACAGCCACAACCACGCGAGCATTCGGATGCTTGACAACCCGAGGGCGGTTGAATAATCAGTTGGGCACACGACGTTGCGAGCGCCGGCTTGAGTCCGTGGCGAGGCCCACAAAAAGGCCCTGGCCTGGTTCTTCCGTTCAAATGCGACGTTCAACGCAACGTGCGTTGCATCGGTACCACGCACAGATCGAGGATATGTTGAGGTCGGAGAAGGAGCATGAGCTGGCAGACGCTTGAGATCGATGAGGGCACCATCATGGTCGCCCTGGGCAGCGAGCAGGTCGACACCACGGAATCCCAGCGGTCGCAGGACAGCGCCGGTTTGGGAGTGTGGAGCCGCGACGACGAAGACGACGAGGCAGAAGATATTGAAGAAGAAGAAGAAGAAGAAGATGGCTTCGACGGCGACGAGGAGGAAGACGGCGACGACAGCTTCGACGACTTCGATGACCTCGACGAGGATGACGAAGAAGAGGAGTTTTTCGACGACGAGTTTGCCGGCCTCGGATGACATCAGCGTCGGCGTGCGGCCAATCCAGGTGGGACGTCCAGGCAACGGGACAAGAACATGAGCGAGTTGAGAGAGCGGATCGACGAGGCCTGCGACGCGATACGTTCGAGGTGGGACAGGCCACCGGCCGTCGGCCTCGTGCTTGGCACCGGACTCGGTGGCGTCGCCGAGCAAATCGACACGGCTGCGACGCTGACCTACGAGGAGATTCCGCACTTCCCCATTTCGACCGCCCCCTCGCATGCCGGTCGACTCGTTTGTGGCACGCTTGGCGGAGTTCCGGTGGTTGCCATGGAAGGCCGGTTTCACTTTTACGAGGGCTACACGCTCCAGGAAGTCACATTTCCCGTCCGGGTTATGCGACGACTGGGAGCCGAGACGCTCCTGTTGACCAATGCCGCAGGGGGCATGAATCCCGAGTACGCCCTGGCAGATGTGGTGGCGATTTCAGACCACATCAACCTGCTCGGAGACAACCCGCTCCGTGGCCCCAATGACGACAGTCTCGGACCACGATTTCCCGACATGTGTGACCCGTACGATCCGGCATTGATCGCGATGGCTGGCGAGTGTGCCGAGGAATTAGGTTGGACGCTGCAATCGGGTGTGTTCGTCGCAGTCGCTGGTCCCAACCTCGAGACACGTGCCGAGTACAAGATGCTCAGGCGGCTCGGTGCAGATCTTGTCGGAATGTCCACAGTGCCCGAGTGCCTTGTCGCTCGTCACATGTCGATGCGCGTGATGGGCTTCTCGATTGTCACCGACATGGGCTTGCCTGCGGAGCTGCATCCTGTCGACATCGACATGGTGCTCGAGCAGGCCGCCGTCGGCGGCGAGACGCTTTCGCAGTTGATCCCGCGGGTTGTCGGACGACTTGCCTGAATCTCCAGAGCGTCCCCAGTCTGAGACGGCGATGGGCGGGCGATGGAATGCCAGCCGGCGGCTCGCGATGCCGCTCTTGCTGACAGGTCGGGGCCTCCCATAGAGTAGCCTCTCGCGCGATTCTCACGACCGCCGGTGCCATGACCCAGCAGCAGCCCACCCAGCACCATTTCCAGAAGGTGACCGACGCGGAATTCGTCCGTGGCGAGCACGAGATGTTGAGGTTCTGGAACGACCAGCGGGTCTTCGAGCGGCTCCAGGAGAAGAACGCCGACGGTCCGCTTTGGAGCTTCCTGGACGGGCCCATCACGGCCAATAATCCGATGGGTGTTCACCACGCCTGGGGTCGCACCTACAAGGATGTCTACCAGCGTTACCGCGCGATGACCGGACATCGTCTGCGGTACCAGAATGGATTCGACTGCCAGGGTCTCTGGGTCGAGGTTGAGGTCGAACGTGACCTGGGACTTCAGACGAAACGAGACGTGCTCGCATTGGGCATCGATCGGTTTGTCACCGAATGCAAGCGACGCGTCTTGCGATTTGCGGCCCGGCAGACCGAACAGTCGATCCGGCTGGGTTACTGGATGGACTGGGACGCTCCCGACACGCTTTCCCGGCTCTCGCGGGCGATCGGTGACGACAACGAGATCACGATCGAAACGCCGCGGGGCGAGTCGGTCAGCGGACCGGCTCACCAGCTGGTCGCCCGTCTCGGCAATCCGGACTGGGGTGGCAGCTACTTCACGTTTTCCACCGAGAACAACGAGACGATTTGGGCGTTTCTGAAGAAGTGCTTTGAGAGACGCAAGCTCTATCGCGGTCATGATGTCATGCCGTGGTCGGGGCGAGGTGGAAGCGCCTACAGCCAGATGGAGGTGGCTGATGGCCGCAAGCTGAGCGTTCACGAGAGCGTGTTTGCTCGATTTCCCCTGACCGACACCGATGCCGAAGGCGACGACGAGTACCTGCTGGTCTGGACCACGACGCCCTGGACGCTCTCATGCAATGTCGCCTGTGCGGTTAACCCGGATCTCGACTATGTGAAACTCCGAGCTGAACGTGATGGTTCGATCTATTACTTTGCCGCTGACAACCTCGAATTCGCCAGACTCGATCGAGAATTCCGCGAGGGGTTTGGGCGACCGGAGTGGAGCTGGCCAGACGACGTTCCGAAGCTCAAGACCCTCGCCCAGATCTTCAAAGAGCAAGGCGGATTCGCCGTCGAGGAGACCATCAAGGGGTCAGACCTGGTCGGGCGCCCGTACCGGGGCCCCTTTGATGAGTTTCCGGCCCAGCAGGCGCCCGGCGGGCTGCCGTCCAACGAATCGCTGGCCGACCAGACGGCGGCATCCAGCCACCGTGTGATCGACGGCGGGCGAGACAACAAGGGCAACCCGCACGTGGTGGCTGGCGAAGGAACCGGCATCGTCCATATCGCACCTGGCTGCGGTGATGTCGACTTTCATCTCGGACAGGACAACGGCCTCGTGGCCCTCGCACCTCTGGCCGAGGACGGTCGCTTCACCGAGGCATTTGGATTCCTCGCCGGTCTCGAGGCGACCGACCCGGCCGTCCGTCAGGCCGTCTTCGACCATCTCGCCGAGCAGCACCTACTGGTCGCCACCGAGGCCTATCCGCACATCTACCCGCACTGCTGGCGTACGGGTGACGAACTCGTCTTTCGGCTGGTCGACGAGTGGTTTATCGACATGGACTGGCGCGACGAGATCATGGAGATCACCCGACAGATTCGCTGGCTGCCCGATGCCGTAGATGGCGAGAGCCGTGAACTCGAATGGCTGACCAACATGCGGGACTGGATGATCTCGAAGAAGAGATTCTGGGGCTTGGCGCTGCCGATCTGGGTTGACGAGGAGACGGGCGACTTCGAGGTGATCGGATCTCTCGCGGAACTCAAAGAGCGTGCCGTCGAGGGATGGGACGACTTCGACGGGCAGACGCCGCACCGCCCCTGGATCGATGGCGTCAAGATCGCTCATCCCGAGACGGGCCGCCTGATGACCCGCATCCCCGATGTGGGCAATCCGTGGCTCGATGCCGGCATCGTCCCGTTCTCGACCATGCAGTTCAATGAGAACCGTGACGCCTGGGCCGAGCAGTACCCGGCGGACTTTGTGACCGAGTGCTTCCCGGGCCAGTTCCGCAACTGGTTCTACGCGATGCTCGCGATGGCGACGATGATGGACAACTCGCCACCGTTCAAGAACCTGCTGGGACACCGGTTGGTGATGAACGAGAGTGGGCAGCCGATGCACAAGTCGGACGGCACGGCCATCTGGTTCGAGGAAGCCGCCGAGCAGCTGGGCGTGGACACCATGCGATGGATGTACCTGGCCCAGAACCCCGCGATCGACCTGAGATTTGGGACGCGGCATCCCGACCGGCCAGTCACGATCGAAACGCCCGACGGCCCGGTTGATCAGACGGCCGAGGGTGTTCCGACCTGTGAAGTCACCAGTAAACCTGCCGACGAAGTCCGTCGCCAGCTGCTGATCCCGCTGTGGAATTCCTACGCGTTTTTTGTCAACTACGCGCGGCTCGATGAGTTCGACCCGGATTCGGAGCCAGTGCCGGTGGACGAGCGGCCCGAGATGGACCGCTGGATCCTCTCGAACCTCCAGGCGCTCATCGCCACCTGTCACGAAGCCTTCGAGGACTTCAATGTCGCTGCCGCCTGCCACGCCACAGCCTCGCTGATCGATGACCTGTCCAATTGGTACATCCGCCGGAATCGGCGGAGATTCTGGCGGTCTCGAGACGAGGACAGCGTGGACGGGGGACGAGACAAGCTCGCCGCCTACCAGACACTGCACACCGTCCTGGTCACGCTCTCGCGGCTCGTCGCCCCGATGATCCCGTTCCTGGCAGAGCGGATGCACCGCAACCTCGTCAGTGGCCACGCCCCCGACAGCGATGTCAGCGTGCACCTGACCGACTACCCGGTCGCGAACCCGATCCTGCTGGACCCGGCACTCAACCAGAGAATGGCGACGGCGCAACAGATCGTTCGACTCGGCCACCGGCTCCGTGACGAATCCAACCAACGGGTGCGGCAGCCGTTGCCGGAACTCAGGTTTTCGACCGCGGATCGCGATCAACTGCGGGACGTGGAGGCGCTGGCCGAGGTGATTGCCGACGAACTCAACGTCAAGTTGGTGACCGCCTCCGACTCGCTCGATGAACTCGTTCGGTACACCTACAAGCCCAATCTCAAGACGCTCGGCCCCAGGTATGGCAAGCTGCTGGGAATGATTCGTCAGCAATTGCCCGAGGTCGACCCAGAGCTTTTGGCGCCGCTGCGGCGTGGCGAGACGGTCACGTTGACGTTTGATGGCCAGGACGTGACCCTCCATCCCGACGACGTGCTGGCCGAAACCGAGCAGTCGACCGACTGGGTCTGCGGCGACGACCTCGATGTCCAGGTCGCTCTTTCCACGGTGCTCACCGACGAGTTGCTGCGTGAGGGCATGGCGCGAGACTGCATCCGTGGGATTCAGCAACTGCGCAAGGACACCGGCCTCGAGATCGAGGATCGAATTTCGCTCGGTTATCACGCCGAAGATGCCGAGGCGGCCCGGGCCATTGGTGAATGGACCGAGACGATCTGCGGCGAGACCCTGGCTGATTCGCTGTTGTCCGGAGAGGAAGCCGGCCCCTCTGCTCGTGAGATCAAGATCGGCCCAGTCACCGCATCCGTCTGGATCATCCCATCCAGCTAGGCTCGTCGTCATGCCCGTCCCGGACCACCCGGCCTCCGGCGATCCCCTGCTGCACGTCGTACTGCATCAGCCCGACATCCCGCAAAACACGGGCAACATCGGACGCACCTGCCTAGCGGTCGGTGCCAAGCTGTGGCTCGTCCGCCCCCTCGGATTCCGGCTGAGTGAAAAACACCTCCGCCGTGCCGGGATGGACTACTGGCCCCAGGTGAACTGGGAAGCGGTCGAGAACTGGGGCGTCATCATGGAACGCCTCGGCGACCGCCCAATGTGGTTCCTCACCAAGTCCGGCCAACGAACCGTGTGGGACGCCGAATTCGTCCGTGGCGACGTGCTGGTTCTCGGCAGCGAAACCCGGGGACTGCCCGCTGCTATCCTGGAAGCACACGCAGCCAAGACCCTCGCCTACCCGATGCGACCGGCCGTCCGCAGCCTCAATCTCGCCAGCACCGCCACCGCCGTGGTCTACGAGGCGGTCAGGCAGATGGGTGGGCTAGAGACCGGGTAGTTTTGCCCCAAGGCCCGTTCACAGCTCCTCCGGGCATCGCCGGGTTGAGACCGGCAGGTCAAGCAGACGTTGCCGCCGGGCACGAGACCGACATATCCTGAATCCGCCGATGCTTGCCTTTCTGCACAACCTGACCGAGTGGCCCCTGGCGGAGATGAGCCTGTTGGGGGCCGTTGGCGCCATCTCCGCGTGGTTGGCTCGCTCGAACCTGCCGCCCCGATGGAGAGGCAGAGGCCTGTTGCTGGCTCCAGTTACGGTGCTCGCCATCGCCGCGGCCTACTGGGGAACTCAGCCACCACAAGGCGATGTCCTGGCCGACACCTACCTCCCGGAGCGATCCGACGACAAGGGGTTTGCTTCGTCGCAGACGTGCCGCAGTTGCCACCCCGGCGAATACGCGTCCTGGCACCGGACGTATCATCGCACGATGACCCAGGTAGCCGGGGCGTCGACCGTCGTCGACGCCGCCCGTCGTGATTTCGATGGCCATCGCGAATTGGCGGGGCACGGTCAGACGGCTCGGTTGCTGAGGCGCAACAGCGAATTCTGGGTCGACATGGTCAACCCCGAGTGGGACAAGGCCCAGGCGGCCGGCATCCCCGAGGCCGTTGCCGTGCGAACGCCCGAGCACGTGCAACGCCGCGTGATGCTCACCACCGGCTCTCATCACTTCCAGGTCTTTTGGGTCACCAGCGCCCGCACCGGTGAATTGTGGCAGTTCCCCTGGAGATTCCATATCGGCGAGAGTCGCTGGGTGCACCGCAACGACGTCTTCCTACAACCTCCCGACAAGCCCGCCTTGTCGCACTTTCGGACCTGGAATCACCAGTGCATTCACTGTCACAACGTCGGAGGCGAACCGGGACTGGGGGCACCTCCACAGAACTTGTTTTCCAACACGCGGGTGGGCGAAATCGGCATCGCCTGCGAAGCCTGCCACGGTCCGGCTGAGGCACATGTCCGCAAGTATCGCAACCCCACCAATCGCCTCGCAGATCGCGTGCAGCACGGCGAGAAGCACGGCGTGATCAACCCCGGCACGGCGACTCCCAAGATGGCCTCACAGGTCTGTGGCCAGTGTCACAGTCACATGGTCAATCACGAGGGCGACGTCGACCGGGCTCGCGATTTTCTCAAGACCGGACTGGCGTACCGCCCGGGCGACGATCTCGACCAATTCGCCCGATTCCTCAAGCTCGGTGATGGCTATCCCGGCAACGAGCACCGCTTCTGGGCAGATGGGAATTGCCGCAGCGGAGGACGGGAATACAACGGGTTGAGATCATCCCCGTGTTACCAGGTGCCCGCGAGAGCCGGAGACTCATCGAGGCAGATGTCGTGCCTGTCGTGCCATTCGATGCATGCGGCTCCGGCCAACGACCAACTCAAACCGATCGCCGGTACCAACACCGCCTGCACCTCATGCCACGACATCCTGTCCGACGACGACGCGTTGACGGCCCACACGCACCACGGTGCGACCTCGGCTGGCAGTCAGTGCTATAACTGCCACATGCCTCACACGAGCTACGCGCTCTTCAAGGCCATCAGGACCCACCAGATCGACAGCCCTCGGGTCGTCCCGACGCGGCCCAATTCCAGGCCCAATGCCTGCAACCTCTGTCACCTGGACCAGACGCTCGCCTGGTCCGCCGGACACCTCTCCCGCTGGTACAACCAGCCCACGGTCGAACTCAACGGGACCGACCGTGAGATCGCCGCTGCGGTTGGTTGGCTGCTCGCCGGAGACGCCGGTCAACGGGCGATTGCGGCCTGGCATTTCGGCTGGAAACCAGCGCAGCAGGCCTCGGGCACCGGCTGGATGCCACCGCGGCTCGCCCCCGCACTCAACGACCCCTACCCGGCGGTCCGCTGGCTCGCCTGGCAGAGCCTGAAGGGCATACCAGGCGTACCCGAGTTTGAATTCGACTTCGACGGGACCGCAGCGCACCGCCGATCCGTAATGCGCACATTGTCGGCAGATCGTCCAGGCGACACAGCCCCGCCCCGGCTGCTGACCCGTCCCGATGGCAAACTGGATCGACAGAAGCTCGACGAGATCATCCGGTCCCGTGATAATCGCCGTGTCGAGATCTACGAATAGCCGCGAATAGCCGCGAATAGCCGCCCCCCACAGAGCCCCACCACTCGCGGGCCAGCCGCTGCGTCTTCTCGGCCGGGAGCTAGCCGCGACCGCGACCGGTGACCGGGTAGGCCGAATCCTGGAACCCGAAGCCCGAGTGTTCGCCGGGGGGCACAAGGGCATCGACGGCCGCTTCGTCCTCGTCGTTCCACTCGACATCCAGGCAACCGAGATTGTCGTCAAACTGCTCCATGGTCCGCGGCCCGATGATCACGGATGTCAGGATGGGATTGGCCAGGCACCAGGCCAATGCAAACTGGCTACAGGGAGTGCCGCGGCCGTCGCAGTGCTCCTTGATCTTCTGGCTGACCACGATACTCGCCTCTCGCAATTCGGCCTGGACCATGCGAGGATCGTCGAGCGACGCGCGCGATCCCTCGGGGTACTCGCCAAACGTCGTGTACTTCCCGGTCAAGATGCCACGCGCCAGCCCGCTGTAGCTGACCACGCCCATTTGTTGATCCTCGCACAGCGGCAACAGGTCGACCTCAATGTCCCTGTTGACGATGTTGTAAAGCGGCTGCACGCAGCTGAACCGTTCCCATCCGTTGAGCGCACTGATGCCGAGGGCCTTGGCCAGGTACCACGCCCTGAAATTCGAGCAGGCGACGTAACGGACCTTGCCGGAACGCACCATGTCATCCAGCGCCCGCAGAGTCTCCTCGAGCGGCGTGTCGTAGTCGGGTGAATGGACGTAATAGACGTCAATGTAGTCCGTCCCCAGCCGACTGAGGCTCTTCTCGAGGGCTCTCATCAGGTAACCACGGCTCGTCCCCTTGTCATTGACCCCCTCACCCATCGGGTTGCGTCCCTTGGTGGCGAGCACGACCTGGTCTCGATGCGACGCGATGGCCCGCCCGGTGATCTCTTCGGACACCCCGGCGTTGTAGATGTCGGCGGTGTCTATGAAGTTGATGCCCAGGTCGATCGCCTTCGAGATGATCTCAACCGACAGAGACTCATCAGTCCGACCGCCAAACATCATCGTGCCCAAGCAGATCTCTGAAACACTGAGACCCGTTCGTCCCAGCAGCCGATATCTCATGTCGCTCATCACGTCCCTCGGATTGTGTGTGTACCACCTGGACCGCAGATTCGGACGGCCATGATAGCGTGCGATCGCCGGGAATGCTCTCAGCAGCCTGTCGAACGCCGAGAGTGAAGAGAGGAAAGTGGTTGGTGAGAAGAGGAGTGGGCAGTTGAATGCCAGTCGGCGGCCTGCTAGAGTCCCGGTTTGCGGTCGCGGCGTGCCGTGACTGGCAGAGTTCGACAGCCATCCTCGCAAAGAACCACATGGGTACGAAGAAGTCAGGCAAGGGTCGCCGCAAGATCGGTCGCAAGAAGCGACGGATGCGCAGCAAGATCCGCCATCGCAAGAAGTAGTTCGACGGCTGTCGAACGGGCCCCGGACTGGTGCTCAACTGGCCTGGAGCGGCCCCATTGCTGTTCCCCGCATGGTTCCCGCTGCGCGACGTGGCCGCAGACGCCCGTATCCTCGGTGCCACCTCTTGACATTGCCTCGCGCGGGACGGATGCTGGAGCAACCCACCCAGACGATCCCACCCGTAATACCCACCAAGTATCCCCGTTTTGCCGAGATTCCCAACCGGGATCCGGTTGCGGAAACCCACTCAACGAGAAAGACTGTGGCAACTCTTCTGCCGGACTGCGGCAGCAGACGCCATCGACCCCAAAGGGAACGACATGCTTCACACTCGGTTTTCTGTCCGCGTCGGCACGACGCTGTTGAGTTCCGTCCTGGCCCTGTCCATCGTGTTTGGGCCCACGGCTGTGACGTTTGGCCAGTCCAAGTCCAGCCCCGCCGACGCCCTGAAGGCCGCGGTCGCCAAGGCGAAGGAGCTGGAAGCCAAGGCGGCCAAGCTGAAGGCTGACGCCGCAAAGGCCCAGAAGGCCGCAGCGGCTGCCGCTGCTGCACTCAAGGCACAGCAAGCTGCGACCGCCAAGATCGCAGCCGCCCAGGCCGGCGAGCTCAAGAAGAAAGCCGACGCCGCTGCCGCCGCCCAGAAGGCCGCTGACGCAGCCGCGAAGGCCGCACGCACCAAGGCCCAGGGATTCAAGGACACGGTCGCCAAGCTGAAGGCTGCCGTGGCCAAGGCGACCAACGACCAGAAGGCCGCCGAAAAGAATGTGAAGCCTCAGACCGACGCCGCCAAGAAAGCCGCCGACGCCAAGGCGGCTGCCGACAAGCAAGCCGAGGCAGCAGCGAAGGCACTCGCCGACGCCCAGAAGGTGGCCAAGGCCGCGATGGAAAAGGCCACCAAGGCCGCCGCCGCTGCCAAAACCGCCGCAGACACGCTCAAGAAAACCAACGCCACCATCGCCTCTTCCAAAAAGACCATCACCGATTCCAATGCCAAAGTGAAGGCGACCGAAGCGGCACTCACGAAATTCAACCCCGAGTTGGCCAAGGTCGAAACGACCCTCGAGTCTCAGACCCTCGCGTCGATCGCTGCAGCCAAGCAGTATGAGAGTGTCCTGATTGCCACTGGCCAGATGGTGTCGTTCTCGGACACGATCGCCCCGATCTTCGCCCAGCGCTGCGTGGCCTGCCACAACGCCCGGACCGCCAAGGGCCGCCTCAACCTCGACTCCTTCGCCGCCACGCTCAAGGGTGGCGAAAGCGGGTTGTCCTTCGAGGCTGGCAAGGCCGACGAGAGCACCCTGGTGGCAATGATCGAGGATGGGTCGATGCCCAAGGACGCCGATCCACTCACGGCCGAGCAGATCACCGCGATCAAGAAGTGGATCAACACCGGTGCCAACCTCAACGCGGGCGTCGGCACCAACGATCCGCTGATCGCCATTGTCCCCAAGCTCCCCCAACCGATGCCTCCCAAGGCCTACCGCGTGCCGGTCCCCGTGACTGCCATCGCATTCAGCCCTGACGGCAAACAGCTGGCCAGCTCGGGCTATCACGAGGTGATTCTGTGGAATCCCGCCGATGGCAAGGTGATCCGCCGGATCACCAATGTGGCCGAGCGCGTCTACGACATCACCTTCTCGGCCGACGGCAAGCAGATGGCCGTCGCCGCCGGCACACCTGGTCAGATCGGTGAGATCAAGCTGTTCTCGACCGCCGACGGATCGCTGCAGGCCGACCTGGTCCGCACGGGAGACTCGGTCTTCGCCGTCGCCTACAGCCCGGATGGGAAGAAACTGGCCGCAGCTGGCGCCGACCGGGCCATCCGCGTTTACGACCTCGCCAGTGGCAAGCAGGTCCTGGCGATCGAGGACCACGCTGACTGGGTAATGGATGTCGCCTGGACACCCGATGGCACCAAGCTCGCCAGCGCCAGCCGCGACAAGACCTCGAAGGTCTTTGACGCCAAGACGGGTGACTCCCTGGTCACCTTCAACAGCCACGGACAACCGGTCTTCGGAGTTGGCTTCAGTGCCGATGGCAACCAGGTCATCACCAGCGGCCGCGACAAGAACATCCGCGTCTGGAACACCAAGGACGCCAAGCAGGTCCGAGCGATCGGCGGTTTCGGTGACGAGGTCTTCCGGGTCGTGGTGGCCAAGGATGGGAAGGTGTACAGCTCGAGCGCCGACAAGACCGCGAGAATCCACACTGTCGGCGACGGCAAACAAGTTCGCAGCCTCTCAGGCCACAAGGACTGGGTCTACTCGGTCGCCGTGACCGCCGACAGCAAGGTCATCGCCACCGGCAGTTACGACGGCGAGATCCGGATCTGGAACGCCGCCGACGGCAAGGGCACGGTGACGTTTGTCGCCGCCCCCGGCTACAAGGCACCGCAGACAGCTGCCGCCAAGTAGTACGCAGCGACCACTCACCACGACAACGCGGGCTGTGCCTCACCCCGGGGCACAGCCCGCTTTCACTTCTGGCCCAGCCCGCCTTCGCTTCTGGCACAGCCCGCCTTCGCCGCGACTAGTCGTCGCTGACCTCGACCCACAGCGATATCTGAACCGCAGCACCCAGTGGCATCTCGCTGATCCCCAGAGCGGTCCGCGTGTGCCGCCCCCGGTCACCAAAGATCTCAAGCAACAGATCCGATGCCCCGTTGAGCACACCAGGTTGCCCCCGGTGCCCGGGCGCCGAGTGCGTGTTCCCTTCGAGTCTCACGACCCGGGTGACTCGGTCGAGGTCACCGATGGCCTCCTTGACCTGCGCCAGGGCGTTGACCAGGGCATGACGAGCCGCCTGGTACCCCTCCTCGTCGGCCAGTTCTTCCCCGAGGCGTCCGACATGAGACAACTCCCCCTCGACCCATGGCAACTGACCACTGGTGATGACCAGCGACCCGGTCTGTACCCATGGGACGTATGCCGCGACCGCCGGCGGCGCCTCGGGTAACGTGATCCCCAGTTCCGCCAACCTGTCCTCGGTCGCACTCATCGCCATATGCTCCTGTGGATGTTCGAGGGCGTCTCATACTGCAACCGCCCTCCCACGAATGCAACCGAGTCGTGGCTGCGGTGTGCTGCGGTGGCATCGAGCTCTTCATCTCGGGTAGGCTCCTCCCTGGCATCACGGCCAAACGCACATTTCCACTCACGACTCCAGGTTGCCATGGACTCCCCTGCCGACGCCTCACAAGCCGCAGTCACGATTCCCGAGGGCGGACTGGGAGCTCCGGATATCGTCGTCATCTCCATCTACCTCGCCGCGATGATGGGTATGGGACTGGCCATCGCGAAGCGTCAGAAATCCACCGACGATTTTTTCCTGGGTGGACGAGCTCTCCCGGCCTGGGCGGTCGGGATCAGTATTTTCGCGTCGTTGCTGTCCACCATCACCTACCTGGGCATGCCAGGTGAAATGTTTCGGACGGGTGTGGCATTTCTGACACGTCAGCTGCCGATCCCGCTGGTGTTGGCTGTCGTGTGGGGCCTGTGGATCCCGTTCTTCATGAAGCTCGATTTGACGAGTGCCTACGAGTATCTCGACCGCCGATTCAATTACGCCGTCAGGGCTCTCTCGGCGGTGTTTTGTCTGCTGTTACTATTCGGCTGGATTTCGGTGGTGGTTCTCACCGCGGCCGGAGCGCTGGTGGACATCGCTCACCTGGACATCGGCTGGTTTCTGGGGACCAACAATCCGGAGACCGGGTTTCGCGATGCCGACATGCACCTGGTGATCATCGCCGTCGGCCTCTTCTCGATCCTGTACACCACTCTCGGTGGCATCCGCGCCGTGATCTGGACCGACGTGATCCAGTTCCTGGTCCTGATGGTCGGAGCCTTCTTCACGATGGGCTACGTGATGTACGACACCGGCAGCGGTCTCGGAGAGTGGATCGACCACTCGATGCAGGTCAAGCACGAGCAGGTCGAGTGGTTCAGCTGGGACGTGGGGAATCGCTCGACGGTCTTCACCATCTCGATCGGCATGTTCTTCTGGTTCGTCTGCACGCACGGCGCCAACCAGGTGGCCTTGCAGAGATATTTCACGGTCCAGTCGGTTCGCTCGGCCCGCATCAGTTATCTGGTCAGCGCCCTGGCCAGCTTCGGCATCGGCATCGTCCTGGCCGGGGTCGGCGTGTCCCTGGCCTATTACATCCAGGAGCACCCGTTGCCCGCGAGCCTGGCGATGAACGCGTCGAGCCAGGCACTCGAGCAGGACGAATTGAGCGACGAAGACCGCTCGAACCACAAGAAGACTCTCAACAAGGCCCAGGACAGCATATTCCCGCAGTTCATTCGCCACTACATGCCACCGGTCCTGCGAGGACTCGTCGTCGCGGCACTCTTCGCGGCGGCGATGTCGACGATTGACTCGGGCGCCAATTCCACCAGCACGATCCTGACCGTCGACTTCTTCCGCCCGCTCAGCCGGGCCCCGGCGACTGAGACGGCCGAGTTGTCTCGAGCTCGTCTGCTGACCGCATCGATGGGAGTCGTCGTCGTGCTCTACACGCTGGGCCTTTATCACCTCTCGAAGGGCTCCAACATCATTGACCTCTGCCAGCGAGGCTTCAATTGCTTCCTCGGCCCTCTTGGCGCCACCTTCATGCTCGGCATGTTCTCCCGTCGCGTCACCTCGGTGCACATGATTCCCGCCTTTGTGGTCGGCGAGATCACCGGAGTCTGCTCGAGCTACAGCAACGAGTTTTTCGGCACACCGTTCTCGGTCCATCTCATCGTGCCGGCCTCGTGGCTGGTAACGATCCTCACCGCCATGGTCCTGCAACTGCTCATTCCCAGTCGGCCCACGCCCGAGCAACTCCGGTGGACCCGCCAGTCGGTGCTCATCAGTGGTCACAAACAGAGTGATCCAGTCGTCCCCGACTGAACTACCGGCGTCGCATCAGCAACACCAGGCCGATCACGATCGCGGTCAGCACACCGGCGACGAGTCCCAGGGGTGCGAATTCCAGCACCAACGGCATCATCAGTGTCAGCAGCCCACCTCCCACAAACGGGGCCGACAGGGGAGCGGCCAGCGCGTAATCTTCGGCCGCTCCGGATTCGAGGTCCTTGTCGACCATTCTCAAGAGCAGCAGGCCAGTGGCGGTCGTCCCCGTCGACATCCCGTAGTTGATCAGTCCGAGTTCCATCCACCGATCTTCTGGCAGCACTCGTCGTCCGATCACCAGCAGGCAGACGGCGGTCCAGCCGACTGCCAGCACGACCAGGAGAATCAAAGGTCCCGCCATCGCCACAACGGCCTCGAGCCTGAGCGAGGCGATGGCGGCGACCACCAGGAATTCCATCGCGGCCGCGGACAGGCTGCGAATCGTCGCCCCATCGACCAGGTGCCCGGCCCCGAACCGATCCAGGAGACGACGCACCGCAAGTCCTCCCATCAGCGCAAACAGGAACAGCGGGAGGTTGCCAACCGAGCGTTGCAGCTTGGCCACCGTTTCGGCCGAAACGTGCCCCTCACACATTCCCACCAGCGACAGTCCTCCCCACTTGACGCTCTCCGAGAACACCACTCCGAGCAAGAAGGCGGCAGCGAGAATCAACAATTGAAAGACAAGTGGGTCGAGCACGTCGGAGCGAATCACGCCACGCCCCAGCTCGGGTCTTTGCGCGTCCGGCAAAACCGTGGTTTCCTTACCCGAGGCCAGCCCGTCCACGGACAGTCTCGTCCAGCCACGCCGGACCGCCAGGTTGGTCCAGAGGATCCCACTCACGACACTCCACCCGAGACCGACGGTCGCCATGAACATGCCCAGGTCGGCGCCCTCTTCCCAGCCGATCGTATCTCGAAAGACGCCACCCATCGCCGCCGCCGTTCCGTGACCGCCGGCCCAGCCGGTTTCGATCAGCAGGCCAAAACTGTCTGGGACCCCAGGCACCAGCGGTTGGATCACGAGCCAGGTGGCCATCAGTCCCATCGCCACCTGTCCCAGGATGATCACCCACACCATCGCCCCCTCGGACAACACACGGCGCCACCCGCCTCGTTCGTGGCGTGCCGGCTGGTCCAGCAGCAAACCGGCGAAAACAACCGAGATAAGCCAGCCGGGCCAGGAGGACCATTCTTCAGGTGCCGTCTCCACCAGCCACGCGACCACGTTCTCTGACCACGACGCCGGTTCTCCAGGGACACCGGGATCGTGGAAACCTCGCGCGGCCTGCACGATGGCCAGTCCAACCAGGCCTCCTGCAACTGAAGCCGGAATCAGCATCGCCTGCAGGGCACGAATCCGAGCCCGCAGCACAACGCCGAGCAGTAGCAGACCACAGGCGGCCAGGGCAGCAGATTCCATCGTCGGGGACTTTCTGGCCGGCGCGTGGCGTCGGCATCGTGAGGACGCAAGGGCGGAAACCAAGCACGGCGGCGGCTCCGGACCGGGATCGTGCCGGTTGCGCTTGTCGCGTCTAGACACGTCGGTCATAGTCTACGCACAGACCCGCCTCGTCGCAGTCCCACCGGACTCGCAGCACCAGGACGGTGAGCTTCGCTGACCGTTTTCCTCGCGACCGCCCTCACCAGGACCCACCGATGACTCAACGTCACCTCGCTGCTCTGCTCGTCGCTTCTCTGGCGTACACTCTCGCCCCGCCACTCGATGCCGCCGACTTTTCGTCATTCCGTGGTCCCAAGCGAGACAACATCTCGACCGACACGGGATTGCTCAAGAGCTGGCCACAGGGCGGGCCCAAGCTGCTTTGGACGAGTAAGGGCATCGGCGAGGGGTATTCGACCGTCGCGGTCGTTGGCGGCCGTGCTTACACCATGGGAGCGACTCCGACCGGCGGCGAGAGCGTCCATGCCATCGACCTGGCAGGTGGCAACATTGTCTGGTCGACGAAGATCAGCGGTGAGTACCGCGCGAGTGTCGGTAACGGCCCACGTGGGACGCCCACCATCGATGGCAATAGGCTCTACGCTCAGGGCCTCAGCGGCGACGTCGCATGCCTGGATCTTGAGAGCGGTCGGATCCTATGGCAAAAGAACGTCCTCAAGACCTTCAATGGCAGTCGCCCCGGTTGGGCCATCTGCGAGAGCGTCTTGATCGATGGCCAGAAAATGATCTGCACGCCGGGTGGCAAGAACGCCACGATGGTCGCGCTCGACAAGGTTACCGGAGACGAACTGTGGCGATCGGCTGCACCAGGCAGTCCCCAGGCCGCGTACTCCTCGCCCATCATCACCACGGTTGGTGGCGTCAAACAATACGTAAACTTTACCCGTAACGCCGTCATCGGCGTCCGAGCCTCGGACGGCGCATTTCTGTGGAGCCAGTCCGGTTCGGCCAATGGTACGGCCAACTGCTCCAGTCCACTGGCGGCCGGCAACCTCGTCTTCAGTGCCTCGGGATACGGCAAGGGTGGGGCGCTCGTCGAATTGGCCTCGGCCGGTGGCAAGACGACCTCCAAGCAGGTCTATCACACGCGGAACATGAAGAACCACCACGGTGGCATGGTGCTGCTGAAGGGCTTCCTGTACGGCTTCAATGACGGCGGCGGACTGACCTGCCTGGAATTGAAGACCGGACAAGTCGCCTGGCGAAACCGCTCGGTCGGCAAGGGCGCGGTCACCTATGCCGATGGCCACATCTACCTCCGCAGCGAAGGAGGTCGTGTGGCTCTTGTGGAAGCCAAGACCTCCGCCTACACCCAAAAGGGCGTCTTTGCACAACCCCAGAGAAGCCGTCGCCCGGCGTGGGCCCACCCGGTCGTTGCCGACGGCAAGCTCTTCCTGCGAGACCAGGACGTGCTGCTGGCCTACGACATCAAGGGGAAGTGAGCTTGGTGCCGAGCACGTTGACCCCGCTGCCGGGGATCAGGTTGGCTCGCCAGGCGCCGCGGTAGATGACCCCCGTTTTTTCGGGGGGCAATTCCACGAGATCCCCAAACCCTGCGGACGTGAACCACTCACACAGCTCTGACGTCGAATGGTGATGCTGGTAGGTCGGTGCGTACCAATCATACGTGTCGCACATCCTCAACTCCGGGTCGGTGTGGTTGCTGAAGTTGACCAGCTTGTTGAGCAGCTTGTTGGCCACCGGCATCCCGCCCCACCACGCCAGACGCCGGCACCATCGCTCGAGACGCTCGGGACTCATCGCCGCAGCACGCCTCCGCATCCTGGTGTTGATCCACTCCTGGAGTCGCGTGTTACGTCGGTAGAGCCACACGGCCATGCGACCACCGGGACGGACCATCCGTGCCACCTGGTCAAAGACCTCTCGCGTTGACGCGTCGTGGTGCATCACGCCAATCGAAAATACGAAGTCAAATGACCCCGGCTGCAGCGGGAGCCGCTTGAGGTCGGCTTGCAGGAGACTCACATCCGCCAGCCCCTCGCAGACCCCTCTGGCCTTTTCCACCGCTGAGCTGTGGTCGGCACCAACAACGCGTGCACCCGCCAGGCCGGCCAGGCGACTGTAACGCCCCCCTCCGCACCCCGCGTCGAGCACACGAAGCCCCGATAGGCTCTCGACGGGCACCCCGGTTTTGACCGCAAAGACCCGTCGGTCTTCCTCGTCCCGCACCACGTCGAACCGGTTCCACTGCGTGCCAAAGCTCTCGAGGTGAGCCTGCTCGACAAAACGCGGGATCCCCTCAACGTCTCGTCCCAGGACTCCGCATTCTCCACAGTGCCACTCGCCGTCATGCCATCCCAACACGCCGTGTCCGTCGGGACAGACCAGCTCGCCGTCATGCCAGCACAACGAACTGCCTGCCATGATCTGGACCCGTAGGGACGGTGAGGAAGTCGACCACCAGGCTTCGACCTGGTGGCAGGTCGCCGACGCGACAGTTCCGAGATGCGTCACCTGGATCTAGTCGTCCAGCTGACGCTCACGGATCCAGTCGGTGTGGAATGTCCCGTCGGTGTCCAGCCGCTGATAGGTGTGGGCCCCGAAATAATCTCTCTGGGCCTGGAGGAGGTTGGCGGGCAATCGTCCCCTCCGATAACCATCGAAGTAGGCCAGTGCGGCCGAGAAGCCCGGTACGGGCAAGCCAAGTTCAACGGCCGTTGAGACAACACGTCGCCAACTGGGTTGAGCGGCCTCGATCGCCTGGCGGAAGAAGTCGTCGAGCATCAGGTTTTCGAGATGTGGATCTCGATCAAACGCCGCCTTGATGTCCTCCAGGAACGTGGCACGGATGATGCACCCCCCTCGCCAGAGTAGAGCGATCTGGCCATTGTCCAGGTCCCACCCGAATTCCTCGGCCGCCGCGTCCAACTGGACATAGCCCTGGGCGTAACTGGTGATTTTTGAGGCGTACAGTGCCTGCCGCACGTCCTCGATGAACGCATCACGATCACCGTCGAAGGCCCCGCCTGGTCCCGAGAGTACGGCTTCGGCTCTCACACGGGCGTCTTTTTGGGCCGACAGACAACGTGCGAAAACCGCCTCAGTGATCAACGTGGTCGGCACACCCAGGTCCAACGCATGCTGGCTCATCCACTTGCCGGTCCCTTTTTGGCCTGCGGTATCGAGGATCTGGTCGACGAGATGGCCGCCACTGGCCTCGTCGGTCACCGTGAAGATGTCCCGAGTGATCTCGATCAGGTAACTCTCAAGATCCCCTTCATTCCAATCGCTGAAGACGCGGTAGAGTTCGTCGTTGGACAGGCCGAGTGCATGTTTGAGGATGAAATACGCCTCACAGATCAACTGCATGTCGCCGTATTCGATCCCGTTGTGGACCATCTTGACATAGTGCCCTGCCCCGGCCGGGCCCACCCACTCGCAGCAAGGAATGTCCTCCCCGGGCCCCACCTTGGCGCTGATGTCCTGCAGGAGGTCCTTGACGAAGGGCCAGGCGTCCGGAGATCCGCCGGGCATGATGCTCGGCCCCAGCAACGCGCCCTCCTCGCCACCCGACACGCCGGTCCCGATGAACAGGAGCCCCGAGTCCTCAACCGACTGCGTCCGGCGGTTGGTGTCGTCGAATTGCGTATTGCCTCCGTCGATGATGATATCGCCCGGATCAAGCAGCGGCGTCAGTTGTTCGATCAACGCATCGACGGCCGGCCCGGCCTTCACCATCAACATCACGCGACGCGGGCTCTTGAGGTTGGCCACCAATTCCTCGATCGCATGGTATCCCTCGATCGACTTGCCGGCTGCGGTCCCCGATAGGAACTCGTCGGTGGTGGCAGTCGTGCGATTGAAAACCCCCACGGAATACCCGCGGTTGGCCATGTTCAGCACCAGGTTCTGGCCCATGACGGCCAGTCCCACCAGTCCGATGTCGTGTTGAGTCATGCTGTGCTCGAGTTGCTCGTGTTGCGATTGAATACCAACCAGAACCGGGGGAGGTGCTGGGGACTGCCGCGGTCACCGGCAGAAGATCATCGTTGGATTCGGGCCGACCCGCCCTCCGCGAACGCCTCGACCTGTTCCCTCGTGGCCATCGTCGTGTCGCCCACAAACGTCGTCAGCAGGGCGCCGTGCGCCCACCCGAGCCTCAGGGCCGACTCGGGATCGAGGCCATTTAGCAGGCCATAAAACAGGCCCGACGCGAATCCATCACCACCGCCGACTCGATCGACCACGTCCAGCGAACATGTCGGCGCCCGATAGGTGTCGCCCTCAACCCAGCACACGGCGCTCCAGTCGTGTCGATTGGTCGAGTGGACCTCGCGTAGCGTCGTCGCCACGACCTTGACCGATGGCAGTCGTTCGGCAACCTGCTCCATCATGGCAAAGAACGCGCTGGGATCGAGCTTGCCACTCGATTCGACGTCCGGGCCCTTGAGTCCGAGCCCCATCTGAAGATCCTCTTCGTTGCCGACGAGCACATCCACATGCTCCACGATCCGCCGCATCGTCTCTTGCGCGGTATCCAACCCCCCGGCGATTTCCCAGAGCTTCGCGCGGAAGTTGAGGTCGAAGGAGACCACTGCGCCGGCCGCCTTGGCCGCCTGCATCCCCTCGATAATCACCTCGGGAGTCCTGGCGGACAGCGCTGCGAAGATCCCACCGCTATGAAACCAGCGAACGCCACCCGATGTGATGACGGACCAGTCAAAGTCGCCCGGCTCGAGCAGCGCCGCCGCCTCGTTTGCCCGATTGTAAAAAACCACCGGTGCCCGGACGCCGGCCCCCTGATCACTGTAGACGGTGGCCATGTTGGGCCCCTGGACGCCGTCGTGTTCATACAACCGGTAAAACGGCTGGACACCCATCGCGCGAACGCGTTCGTGGATCAGATCACCGACCGGAGAATCCACCATCGCGGTCGCGATCCCGGACCGCATCCGAAAACAGTCCGCCAGGTTGGCCGCGCAGTTGAATTCACCGCCACTGACGTGGATCGCGCATTTACTCGCCTTACGAAACGGTACCTGCCCCGGGTCGAGACGGTGCACCATGGCGCCAAGGGCCAGGAAATCAAGGGCACCGCTTTCTTTGATCTCAAGCATCTGCACACAGCCTCCGAGACCCACAATCTGGGCCCCAACGACGAATCGTAAACAACCAGCCACCGCAAACAGCACCGGCCACCAAACTCAAAAGCGGCCGGAACACCGCGAGTCGATTTGGACGATCGGGCCGAGGCGAATTATGATAGGGGACGAGCAGTTTCAATTCAAAAGGTCGACCCAGCCGCCCGGCAGCAGTTCACCGGAGAGTCGAATCGATGCGCAAGTGCCAGACGTCCCCCGCCTGTGGGCTCCTCCTCGCAGCACTCACACTCTGGCCAGCCACTGCGCCGGCGGCCGATTCGGACCAGGCCGTCGTGGCCACGATCAACAAGTCGATCCGGCAGGGCTGGAGCGACAACGAGGTCACGAATTCCGCCCGCGCCCAGGACGGAGAATTCGCTCGGAGAGTCTCACTCGACATTCTCGGCCACATCCCCCGCTTTGCCGACCTGCTGGCGCTGATCGAGGACGAGACGGACGACCGGCGGGAGCGATTTGTTGAGGCGCTTCTGGATGATGAAGATTACGCCCGCAACTGGACCACGATCTGGGGCAATTTGCTGGTAGGCCGTGCCAACAACCAGGGAGGCCGGCAGGCACTCGACAGGTGGCTCCGCCGTGCCTTTGCCCGCAACATGCCCTATGACCGTTTCGTCTATGAACTGGTGTCGGCCGAGGGGACCAGCCAGGAGAATCCGGCTGTCAATTTTCTGGCCGCACATCTCAACAACGGGGCAGTCCCCGCGACAGCGATCACCGCACGGCTCTTTCTCGGGCTGCAGGTCCAATGCACGCAGTGCCACAACCATCCGTTCAACGACTGGAAACAGTCACAGTTCTGGAGCATGAACGCGTTTTTTGACGGGACCAGGCGACTCGGTGCGAGGGACGCCTTTCGGCTGGTCGACATGCCATCAGAACGAGCCAAGTTCTTTGAGAAACGGAGCGGACTCACCGAAGCCGCTCTCCGAAAGTTCGTGGATGGCACGGCGGTCGACATCAACGACCAGGTCCAACCCCGCGTACAACTGGCGAAACTGATGACAGATGCTTCGAAGCCGTACCTGGCCCGCGCCATCGTCAACCGGACCTGGGGCCACTTTTTTGGATACGGCTTCACCAGGCCAATCGACGACATGGGTCCGCACAATCCCGCATCGCACCCCGAACTGCTCGACTACCTCGCCGACCAGTTTCGCCAGGCGGGCTTCGATCAGAAACGCCTCATCCGCTGGATCACCGCCTCGGAGGCCTACAACCTGACCAGTCGCTTCGGGGACAAGAACGCCGACGACAACCCGGCGGCCGGGACGTCTCCCCTGTTTTCACGAATGTATGTCAAGGGGTTCCGAGCAGAACAACTCTACGACTCGCTCATCATCGCCACCAACGCCCACAAGGCCGGCCGGAGCTTTGACGCGGCCGAAGATCAAAGACGGACCTGGCTGCGGCAATTTGTCCAGGCGTTTGGCACCGACGAAAACGACGAGGCCACGACTTTCAACGGGACCATTCCCCAGGCTTTGCTGATGATGAATGGGGCTCTGATCAACAACGCCGTCGCCACGACAAACGGATCTCTCCTGCAGCAGGTCGTTGACTCCCCCTCGGGCGACATCCGGCCCAGCAAGAAGGGGGCAAAGCCCCGGGCACCACGCACCAAGCGGGCTGCAAGAATTCGGGCCCAGCAGCAGCTCAGGAATCGCTACAAGGCGATCCCCAGGAAAATTGAGACGCTGTTCCTCGTGGCCCTGCAACGAAAGCCAACAGAAACCGAAATGTCGGCACTCGATCGGGTGTTTCGAGAAGGAGGTGGCAAGGACCCCATCGCCGGATTGCAGGACGTGTTCTGGGCCGTGCTGAATTCCAACGAGTTCATCACCAACCACTAGAAAATCCGGGTCACCGACACCAGCTTCATCAATCCCCGCGCGATGGCGCCCCCCCCACTCAGGGGCCGGTTGGGACGGAGTCAGGGTTGGGACGGGGTCAGGGTGACAGTGAGTCCCTGGAAGCTGGCTGACAATCCGATCGGCCCAAACAGCTGCTTGAAGAAGACTCTGGCGGAGACCTGTTTGACGTCAATCGCCACGCGGCTGGCCAGGTCGATGTCGACACGCTTCAGAGCCTCGGCGTCATAGACGAAACGGACGCCGCTCTTTTCCAATTCGACCATCACATCGGCGACACGTGCCTGGGCGACTTTGAGAGTAAATCGGCGTCGAGACAGCGGAGTCACGTTGGTGGTGGGGGTTGGGGAGACCGGTCGGCGTCCCGTGGTCACCAGCGACCTCGCCACAACCAGTTCTTCGTAAGTCCCGCGCACCGTCACTCTTCCATCGACAGCTTTCTGGACATCCACACCGGGGAGTTCTTTTTGTACCCGTTTCATCGCCTCTGCGGTGCGTCCCGCTCGAGGCTTGTAATTGGCAGCCATCGTCACGGGCCGGGTGGGTGAGCAAATCTCGATCCCCTTCGCACCACGGGTCCATCGAAACGTCAGTCCATATTGGATGAGGATCAACGAGAGAGCCTCGGTCGCCTTCACCGCCGGCCAGCGAGATCCCGCCCACAGATCGTGCGGCACCGCATCGATCCCTCCAATCTCCAGATTCCACCGCCTGGCCACGTCGAGCAACAAAGTCCGCGGCGTGGACAGGTCCGCGTACTGGACAGTCGCCAAGCGACGCAATTGTGCGACCCGAGTCCTTGTGGCCGCCCCCGCTACGGCTGTCTCCAGTTCCGAGTCCCTCAACGCCACCAGCGTTCTCAGCACACGGGCCTCGCTCGCCGGCCCCATGTACACGGTGTGTCCCACGACACTCATCCCGGCTTGCGCCTCTCTCGCCACATTCCCCAGGACGTCCCGTACCGTGCGGCCACTCGCCTTGACTTGCAACTCTGTCGACGGATCAATCCGCCGGTCCAACAAGATCGAGGTCCGCCACAATTGCTCGGCCTGCCGGGTGACTCGACGAATGGTGTGCTGAGTGAGTTGATCGGCCGAGGCGTTGACCCAGGCAACCGAGACCCTTTGGCCGAGAGCCTGTCGAAACCGCACTCCGGTCAGCAGCGGTTTGGTCGAACGAGACGAGGATCTTGTCGGCTGAGCGGAGGCTGCGCCGTCGGGCAGCCAGATGGCGACGATCGCCAGGGCCACGATCAGCGTCGGGGAGTTCGCGGTCCGATGCTGCCACTCTCTTCGTCGCATCGTGATTCTCTGGAGGACCCGGCGGGGTGATGGTAGCATGGGGCCGCGTCCCCGTGCCATGTCCATTGGCGAGGAGCTGGCACGAACGACTCGTGAAGCGGGCAGCCTGAGGCGGACGGTTTAGACGTGAACACGCAGAGAGCTCACGCGGTCGGAATCGACCTCGGCACAACCTACTCCTGCCTGGCTTACCTCAACGATCACGGTGAGCCGGTCACGCTGGCCAACCAGGAAGGCGAATTGGCCACGCCCTCGGTCGTCTTTTTTGACGAGGGTGGGCAGGTGATCGTCGGGACCGAGGCGCTCCGGAACGCCATCGTGCGTCCCGACCGCGTCGTCCAGAATTCCAAGCGCCACATCGGCGACCCCGGCCACAAGTGGGAAATCGGGGGACAGGCGTATACGCCGGTGGACATCGCGAGTTTCGTCCTGAGAAAGCTACTGGCCGCCGCGCACGAGCAAATCGGCGCTATCGAGCGAGCCGTGATCACCGTTCCAGCCCAGTTCAGCGAACTGCAACGACGCGCCACGATTGAAGCCGGACACCGCGCCGGGCTCAAACAGGTTGACATCATCAATGAGCCCGTTGCCGCCGCACTCTGTTACGTGCTGGGTACCGAGGGGCTCTGGTTCACCGAGTTGGCCGACGAGCAGAAGATCCTGGTCTATGACCTGGGCGGCGGCACCTTTGATCTCTCGCTCGTCAAGTACCACAAGGATGAAGTCTGCGTCGTTGCCAGCAGCGGAGACCTACACCTTGGGGGCATCGACTGGAACCACGCCCTGCAACGTGCGATCGGCGAGCGGTTCGTCAATGACTTTGGCAGCGATCCGCGCCAGGACGCCAGCGGCCTCCAGGCTCTCGCGCTGGAGGTTGAAACCACCAAGCGAAGTCTCTCGGTCAGACCCCGCGCGGCACTCACCGTCCAGCACGACGGACATCGAAAGACCTACCAGGTCCAGCAGCAGAAGTTTGCCGAGTTGACCCGTCCCCTGGTCGAGCGTACGGCGGTGATCACGCAGGAAATGCTCAGCGACAACCAGATGGGCTGGGCCAACGTCGACGTGATCCTCACGACCGGCGGCGCCTCACGGATGCCCATGATTCGCGACCGTCTCAAGGAACTCGGTGGCCGCACCCTCAACACCTCGCTGTCACCAGACCAGTCGATCGCCCACGGTGCGACTTACTACGCGGGCATGTTGCTGACCAATACCGAGTTTGCACGGTCGATCAGCAACAAGGAGGTCTCGAATCGACTCGCGAGGATGAAGCAGATCAGCGTCAGCGCGCGAGGACTGGGAATCCTGGTGCAAAATGAACAGCGCATCCGTGTGCCACATTACTTGATTCCGGCCAATACGCCGCTGCCCGTGGAATTCACCCAGACGTTTGGCACGGTTGTCGACAACCAAAAGCGGGTGCACCTGAAGATCGTCGAGAGTCCCGCGACTGCAGGACGGCCACATGCACCGCTCGGCGACTGCATCATCGACGACCTCTCTCCTGATCTCCCGGAAGGCTCCGACATTGCCGTCACGATCGCCTACGATGCACAGGCAAGGGTCACCGTCACGGCCGTCGATGTCACCGGCGGACGCAAGGCCAAGACCGAGATCAAGAGACCGGAAAACGTCATGACGGCCGACGTGGACTCCTCGGAGAGTGTTCCTCTCAGCGAGACGTCCGAGACAGCGTCCGGTCCGTCTCCAGTCGACGCGACCAACATGCCGGAGACCTCCACGTCGGCCGCCCTCCCCGATCTTCCGCTCGACGACTTCCAGGTCGAGAAATGGGCCGACTCGACACAGGCAGCCGCCGTCCAACTGCCCGCCGACGACGAGGAGATTCTCGACCTGTCCCCGTCGGCCACTCAATCGGGCAAGGCAGCGGCCAAAACGGGTCGACGCCCTTCCGCTCGACCAGCCGCCAAGAAGCAACAAGGCCGCAAGCGGCAGACGGTCAAGCCACCGCCCCTGCCTCCCGGACTTGAGTCTTCACACGACGGGGAGAGCGGAGAGGACGAATTCTGGAGTCTTCCCGACAAATAGGTAGGTTCCTCGACAAACTCACATGTCACGACCGGGGCCGCTCGAGGTACTCTCGCCCATGGGCCCCAACACGCCGAGGGAATTTCCATGAAGATCGACCGCATCGACCTGTTTCACGTCGCCATGCCGCTGATCTATCCGTGGAAGACCGCCTACGGGGAAGACGCGGCGATCCACGCCGTGCTCTGCCGGATGAGCAGTGGGTCCCTGTGGGCCTGGGGAGAATCCGCACCCTTTGCAGCCCCGTGCTACAGTCCCGAATGGGCTGGAGGCGCGTTTGCCGTCGCACGAGACTGGTTGGCACCCGCCATCGTCGGACACGAGTTGGCATCCAGTTCCGATCTCCTGGATCGTCTGCAGGTGTACAAGGGCAACCCGTTTGCCAAGGCCGTTTTCGATATCGCCTGGTGGGGTCTCAAGAGCCGAGCGTCGGGAATTCCGCTGCACCGGCTCCTGGGGGCCACCCGGGACCAGGTGGCCGTGGGAGCAGATTTCGGAGTCATGGATTCTGTCGACGATTTGCTCTCGAGTATCGACGCCGCAGTTTCAGAGGGCTTCCCGAGGGTCAAGCTCAAGTTCCGCCCCGGCTGGGACCTGCCCATGCTCAAGCGAGTGCGTGAGACGTTTCCCAACCAGGTATTCCACATCGACTGTAACAGCGGATACACGCTGGAAGATCGGGAGCTGTTTCGCGAAGTCGACGAATTGGGCCTGGCCATGATCGAACAGCCACTGCCCCATGACGACCTGCTCGACCATGCAACACTTCAATCAGAACTCCAGACACCCATTTGTCTGGACGAGACCATTGTGTCGGTCCACCGTGCTCAACAGGCGTGCCGCATCGGCGCTTGCGGATGGGTCAATATCAAGCCCGGTCGAGTGGGAGGCCTGACCAATGCGGTGGCCATTCATGATACCTGCCAGGCCGCCGGGATCCCCTGCTGGGTGGGGGGTATGCTCGAGAGTGCCACCGGATCAGCTGCCTGCGTCGCGCTCGCCATGCTCGACAATTTCAGCTATCCCGCCGACATTTTTCCGAGCGCCCGGTTTTACCACGAGGACCTCGCCGACCCGCCACTCGCCCTGACCCCCGGTGAGTCCGGGGAGCCGTCGGTACACGCGCCGCTGGAGATTCCCGACCCGGTGGAAAGTCGCCTGAAGTCGTTGACGATTGAGGCGGCGACCGTGCGAGCGTCTTGAGGATTTCTCCTCAACCAGCACCACGCAAAATGCCCCCGTGCCCAGTTCCCCGGACACGGGGGCATGCATTCACCGTGACAGCAACACGGGGCCTTAGCCCTCTTTCTTGTCGCCGCCCTCTTTCTTGTCGCCGCCGTCCTTCTTGGGTGGGTCGGCCTTGGCTCCATCACTCGGCTTGACCGTCCCGGTGACTTCCTTCGGAATCGGGGACTCGCCCTTGGGGACATCTTCCTTGCCGCCCGGGTCAATCACCTTTCCGTCGTCGCCTTTGATGGGATCAATCTGCATGCCCTTGGGGTCCATACCGGCCGGTGCCTCGTCAGCACCGGAGTTATCAACGCCCGGTACCGGCGGCTCGCCGCCGCCATCGTCACCACCACCGCACCCGACCATGGCCACACTCAAGAAAGCACCGGCCAACAAGATCGAAAGAAAACGCATTGCACAGGTCTCCTGTTCCACTGGAAAAGTTCCGGCGGAACACGGTCCCGCCCATCATCGACTGGCCCTCACATCCGGGCCATTGCGACACAAGATCCTCAAACCCACGAGGATCTTCCCGAGTTTATCCGTTTTTTTTTTCAACTCTCAACTGACCGCCGTCAATTCGTTTCGGAAAATGGCGTACGGGCCAAGGGCGCGATAGCGTATCGATGTGAAGAATCAGTGTCACTGTTCTCCCGACCGGCAACTCGTATGCGGAAAGTGTCTCCGTTCGCATTGTTCACGGTCTTTTCGGGGAACTCCTCAAGAAGCCATCCCGTCCTAATCGGGTCACTGCGGTGTTCTCCCGGCAAATTCCCGGACCCGGTGGGAATAAACTGGTCACAAATCGGATCTCATCGGAAATGGCAACGTCTGGGGAACCACATCCCGGTCCGTCGCTGGATCTAGCAGAGTTGGTCGAGCAGCACGCTCGGCTGCTCTTCGGGATCGCGCGCCGCCTGTCGGGCTGCCCGGCCGATGCCGAAGACCTGGTTCAGCAGACATTCCTCGCCGCAGGAGAACACGCCGATCAACTCCGTGACAAATCGAAGGTCCGTCCGTGGTTGTGCACGATTCTCCGCAACGAGTTCCTGAAGCTTGTCAGAAGCCGCCGACGCGCCACGACCGTTTCGCTCGACGCTGTTGGGGAACCGTCACCCGAGAGATCTCGTCCGGCCCACGTCGATGCCGAAGCGATCGGGCTGGCCATCGACGCGTTGCCGGAGGAGTTTCGGGTCCCGATCGTCTTGTATTACTTCGAAGAGATGAGTTACCGCGAGATTGCCACATCGCTGGAATTGCCGATCGGAACCGTGATGAGCCGACTCTCACGCGGCAAGTCGCGGCTGAGGAAGCGACTCGGCGATCTCGCCCCATTCCCCGCGTCCTCGGTCGCCCGCACGGGTTGACCGGCCCCTCCCACGCAGTCACTGTCCCACTGAAACCTGAACCATGAATTGCCTGGACGCACTCGCTTGTCTCGACGCAGCCCGGCCCAATGGATCGGACTGGGATGAGCCGGAACTGCGCGAGGCTCGTTGTCACCTCGACGAGTGCCCAGATTGCAGCCGTGTTGTGAGCGAGCGGCATGCCTGGGACCAGGCGTTTCTGAATCTGGCAGGTCCGGCCGACTCCTCCAGCGACTGTCCGGACGAGTTCGAAGCAAGACTGTTGGAGACCATGGCCACAAGACTTGCGGTCGAACCGGCTACTGCCACGTCTCCAGCCACCACGACCCGCCGGCCAGTGACCAGGCGGCAGGTGGCCACCATCGCTGCCGCCGGCCTGCTTGCCATCGGCGCGGGTCTCTGGTGGCAGGCGAGGCAGGAGGTGCCTGTGGCACTGACGGTCGACCAGATCCGCAATTGGCCTGACGAGCGGTTCTCGGCCGTCGACGACCTCGAAGCCCTGGCGGTGCTGCCTGAATTCATCGCAGCCCACGGTCAGGTTCCGATGCCAACCGGCTGGGATCGATCATGGGTGCGGGGTCCGGCTCGTGGCTGGCCTGAAGACGAACAGGTCGCCGTAATGGCCTTCCAGGTGCGGCTCGACGGTGACTCGCCGATCGCGGGTCTGCTGTTGGCAGCACCGGCTGGTGCCATGTCTTCCGCACCGCCTGTCGGCGACCTGACGGCCGCGCGGCCACGCTACTCGAGATCTGGTCGATTCAGTACGACCGCATGGACGGACGAGGCCACCGGCACGGTCTTCGTCTGTCTCGTCGCGCCAGGTGAGTACGAAAAGCTGAGACGGGCGCTGGTCCCACGGCCCGTTTAGACACCGGTCCAGCTGCTGACCGGTCGTCTCACATCATCAACCGGACCTTCTCGAAGAATTCCGCGTTGCTCGGGAATTTCTCCATCATCTTGATCAGCTTGTCCATCGCATCGGCCGGCGGCAACGTGATCAGGTGACGCCGGATCATCGTCACGTACTCGTATTCTTCCTCGGTGAAGAACTTTTCCTCGTGCCGCGTCCCCGAGCGGGTGATGTCGATCGCGGGCCAGATGCGTCGATCGGCGAGATCCCGGCTGAGCATCATTTCCATGTTGCCCGTACCCTTGAACTCCTGGAAGATCGCGTCGTCCATGCGACTGCCGGTCTCGATCAACGCGGTCGCGACCACGGTGAGTGACCCGCCCTCTTCGAATCGTCGCGCCGTCCCGAACATCTTTCGAGGGATTTCGAGAGCCTTGACATCGAGCCCGCCACTCATGGTGCGACCGGTGTTGCCGACCCACTTGTTGAAGGCCCTCGCGGTGCGGGTGATGCTGTCCAGCAGCACGAACACACCGTGCCCCTCTTCTGCCAGCCGCTTGCCGCGTTCGATGATCAATTGACCAATCCGCACGTGACTCTCGATCTCTCGATCCATCGAACTCGCGACCACCTCGCCCTTGACGCGGCGACGCATCTCGGTGACTTCCTCGGGTCGCTCGTCAATCAACAGCACCATCAGGTGCAGCTCGGGGTGATTCGCACTGACGGCATCGGCGATGTCCTGCAGCAGCATGGTCTTGCCGGTCCTGGGTGGCGCCACGATCAGCGCCCGCTGCCCTTTTCCGATCGGGGTCAGCAAATCCATCACCCGCATGGTCACAGGCTTGGGCCCGGTCTCCAGGCAAATCTTCTCCGACGGTGTGATCGGAGTCAGGTCATCAAAGTGAGGCACCTCCTGGTAGTCCTCGACCGTCATCGCATCGACCGTCTCGATCGTCTTCAGACGCGGGCCCTGGCCTCGTGATCCGGGCCCTACCTCACCCTTGATCAGGCAACCTGCCCGCAAGCCGAATCGCTCGACAACCGAACTCGAAACAAACGGATCGGAGTCCTGGGACGCGTAGTTCTTTTGGGGGTCACGCAGGAAACCGTAGCCCTTGGGGTGCAGCTCGAGAATGCCCTCGAATATCCCCTCAAAGACGGGAACATCCTTACGAGGCCGATGCTGGCCTGAAGGATCTCCACCGCCCTGGTGTCCTCCTCCACCACCGCCACCAGAATTCCCACCTCCACCGCGGCCTCCCCGACCGCGACGACGGCGGCGGCGGCGCCGTCGCCGCGAGGGGTGTTGCTGTGCACTCGTGTCGGTGGAATCGGGGACTTCACCGTCGTCTTCGCCGAGCTCCACTGCCCCCTCTGGCAACTTGCGCTCCTCGGCCGCAGCCTCATGGGCCACCGGTTCCGGGGTCGATTGGGGCGAAGTTTCCGCAGGCGTCTCCTGCGGCGTGTCGGGCGAGGGCCCGGTGTCTTGCTCAGCCATCTAGTCTTTCCACGTCGATGCGTTGCGAACGCCTGGTGAAATTTATGGTGGGGAATGAGTCCAATGGCCGCCTGGGCCAGGTGTTGCCACCAGTTCGAATCACAACCCCTTGACAGATTGAGTGGATCCGTAGCGCAGTCACAGACCCACACTTCGGACCTGAGAGACCCCATGCCGAACTTGGTCCTGGCTCCGGTCGAGGCTCAATCTCGAATCAACTTCGAGTGGCCCCTGCCGAAGGACCGGAACCTGCGCCCGGTAACGAGGGATCCCGCGTAGGGAATGGAGCCAGCCCTCGAGCGTCATCCGTAGTCGTCTTCAGGCGGTCGCTTGGCCGCCCGGAGTCAACAGCAGAGACAATTCCTGTCCCTTGCTCGCTCTCGGACTGACACCATGTTACTTGATCTGTTCCGGATGTCAATGTCCAAGCGTCTCTGGTTGCCGACCGACGCGCGGTCTCGACCGGTGGCAGGCTGGCAGCCGGAGTTGATACCCTGAGCCTGTTCGTGATGTCGCTGCTGACGAATTCTCGTCACCACCGCCAGCCCCCAACGACCAGGTTGTCCCATGCTCTCCCGTTTGATGGTTTCCATCCGTGCGTCTCTGCCCCCGTCCGCCCAAACGATTTTCCTGGGAGTGATGCTGTTATGGTGCGTCGTGCCACCGACCGCTGTCTCCCAAGACCGCACGGGCCGCGTTGCCGGCTTCCAGGCCCGCGCCTACGCCATCACGGGCGCCCGGCTGGTCCGTGGTCCGGGCCGGGAGGACAAGACAGGAACGCTGGTGATTCGCGACGGGGTGATCGTTTCAGTCGGTCCCAAGGCCGCTGTGCCACCGGATGCTGTCGTGATCGACGGGACAGGGTTGCGAGCCTATGCCGGATTCATCGATGCCGATGCCGACGACCTGCTGGCGCCCGATGCCCGGCTCCCTTCTCCGACCGGACGCCGCGTCAATTTCTCTCGCTACGTGCTCGCCGCCACGCGACCGGACAACCGCAAGAGCCTCACTCCACAGTTTGCCGTCGCAAGATCTCTGAAGCTCGACCCTGGCCGCCTGACATCGATCAGGCAACAGGGATTCACCGGCGTCCAGGTGGTCCCCGACGGACGCATCGCCAGCGGACTGTCGGCTCTCGTATCCACGGCGGGGTTGCCCCCGAGAGAATCAGTGATCGCCCAGGCGACTCTCGCGACGCTGGCCCTCCGACCGGTCCCTGGCAACGGTTATCCGAGAACGCTGATGGGGGCCCACGCACACCTGCGGCAGGCCCTGCTGGACACCGCCCGACATGTTCAGCATCGACGGCTGTACGAGGCCGAGACCCCGGGGATTCCGCGGCCTCCGTCCGATGACGTCCTGGACGCCCTGGCCCCCATCCTGGGGGGCCAACAGCGAACCGGGTTCCGGGTCCGCACGCGAGACGACATCCACCGCGCCCTGGCCTTTGCCGCCGAACACAAGATTGCCCCGTTGCTTCTCGGAGCCGACGCCATTTCCGAGTGCCTCGAAGCGATTGCCGCCCTCAAGCCGCCCGTCCTGCTCTCGCTCACATGGGGCTCTCGTCCCAAGGTATCGGCCAAGACAAGTGCCTCTGGCAAACCCCTGTCCCCCACGATCCCCGAACCGCTCAGGGTCCAACAGGACAAGCTCGATCGCTGGTCCCGACGCGTTGGCTCGGCAGCGTCACTTGAAAAGCTCGGCATTCCGGTCGCCGTCGGCTCACGCGGGCTCAAGGACCGTGGAGAAGTGCTCAAGGCAGTACGCGCAGCGATCCAGCACGGCGGCTGGACACCGCAACAGGCCCTCGCCTCGCTCACGACGCGCCCGGCCCAGATCCTGGGTGTGGCAGGCCGCGTCGGCACGCTCGATCCTGGTCGACTGGGTCACGTTGTCCTCTGGACCGGTCGTTTCGACGACGAGGAGAGTCGGGTCCGCTACGTCTTCGTCGACGGCGTGCTGTTTGAATACAACAAGACCGCCATACCTCGCCCAGACCAGGACGAGCCCCCCTCTCCTGCACGCCCCGGGCAGGCCGTTCCCAGGGCGAATCCAACTGCGGAAACCCAGGTGCCTCCGCCCCCGCCCCTGCCCCGCACCTCTGGATTGGGATCACCCCAATTGCCATCAGAAATCGAGAGCGATCGGCTGCGACGTGCGCTAAGGACCGGCGGCAACGTGTTCATTTCCGACGCTACCGTGCTAACGGGAACCGGAAAGACGCTGCCACACCATTCGATCCTGATCACCAACGGGAAGATCGCTGCGCTGGGTCCAGACCTGACCGCTCCCGGCCAGGTCGCCGTCATCGATGCCAGCGGCCACTACGTGATGCCGGGCATCATCGACACACACAGCCACATCAAGATCACGCAGGGGATCAACGAATCCACACAGTCGATCGTCCCGGAGGTTCGAGTCAAGGACGTGATCAACACGGAAGATGTCTCAGAGTACCGGGCGCTCGCTGGCGGCGTCACGACCGCCCGCCTGCTACACGGATCGGCCAACGTGGTGGGAGGCCAGGACGCCGTGGTCAAGTTGAAATACGGGACAACCGCAGCAAAACAGCTGCTGGACAAGGCCCCGCAAGGCGTCAAGTTCGCGCTCGGCGAGAATGTCAAGTTCCGCACGACACGTTTTCCCAACACCCGGATGGGCGTCGAGGCGACTCTGAACAGGGCATTTCTCGAGGCGATCGACTACCGCCGCCGTTGGCAGCAATATGAGCGCAGCAAGAAATCGCAAGACGCCAGGACCTCGTTGCCACCGCGTCGGGACCTGAGGCTGGAAGCCCTGGCCGACATTGTCAATCACGAAAAGTTCATCCACAGCCATTGCTACCGCGCCGACGAGATCCTCATGCTTCTCCGCGTCGCCGAGAGCCTGGGCATCCGGGTCTGGTCTCTCCAGCACGTGCTTGAAGGCTACAAGATCGCACCGGAGATCGCGGCACACGGGGCGAGTTGCAGCACCTTCGCCGACTGGTGGGCGTACAAGGTCGAGGCCTACGACGCGACTCCGTACAACGCGGCGTTGTTGTCGGAAGCCGGGGCCAACGTCGTCATCAAGAGTGACGACCCGGAGCTGATCCGCCACCTGCACCAGGAAGCGGCCAAGCCGGTCCGCTACGGTAATCTCGACCCCGACAAGGCCCTCGCCACCGTCACGCTGAACGCGGCCCGCGAACTGGGACTCGACCGGCGAACAGGGTCCATTGAAGTCGGCAAGGATGGGGACCTGGCGATCTACAATGCCCACCCTCTGAACACGTTCGCGCGATGTGAATGGACGTTGATCGACGGCGAAGTCTATTTCTCCCGGCACACGCATCCGACGGCGATGTCGGCCGAGGCCCGACAGAAGACCGCCCGCCCTCCGTCCCTGCCCCTGGTTCCCGCCGCATCACGCCGCGCCCCGACCATCCTGCCACCGGACCAGCCGCGGGTCGATGGATTCCCACGTGAATATGCGATCCTCGGCGGGACCCTGCATCCGGTGTCTGGTCAGCCCATCCGTGGCGACCTGCTGATTCAAGACGGAAAAATCACATCACTCGGCGAGGACATCGGGATCCCGGCCACCGCTCGTATCATCAAAGCCAAGGGGCTGCATGTTTTTCCCGGTCTCATTGACGCCGGCACAACACTCGGATTGGCCGAAATCAAGAAGGTGCGCGAGACCCTCGACTTTCAGGAGGGCGGTGACTTGCAACCTGACCTGCGGGCCGGCGTGGCCATAAATCCCGACAGTGAGCTCTTTCCGGTCGCCCGGGCCGGCGGCATCACCACCGCACTGGTACACCCAACAGGTGGCCTCGTCGCCGGCCAGGCGTCACTGGTCCAACTCGCCGGTTGGACGGCCCCCCAGATGGTGATCGACTATGGGATCGGCCTGAGAGTCCATTGGCCAACCGACTCGTCCGACGCACGTCGCAAGCAGCGGGCCGACGAATTCCGGATCCTGATCCAGCAGGCCCGGCAATACCACCAGCTCAAGCAGGCCGCCGCAAAATCCAGGACCGCAGGCCCGATCGGTGACCCGCGCCTCGATGCCCTGCAACCGTTTGTGACTGGCAAGAAACCGGTTCTGGTCGAAGCACACAGCCGTCAATCGATCGTCGAAGCGATCGCGTTTGCCGAGAGCGAGAAGCTCAGGATCATCATCACCGGCGGCACCAACGCCTGGAAGGTGGCGGCCGCTCTCAAGGCCCGAGACATTCCCGTGATCGTCGGCCCCGTCATGCGGTCTCCCGTCAAGAGCTGGGATCCCTCGGATGCCCCCTACGCGAATCCCGGGAGATTGCACGAAGCTGGCGTCAGATTCTGTATCCGCAGCGACAATGCTTCAAACAGCCGCAATGCCCCGTTTGAAGCCGGAATGGCCGTCGCCTACGGATTGCCCGCCGAAGCCGCCCTTCGCAGCGTCACCCTGTCTGCGGCCGAGATTCTCGGTATCGAGAGCCAGGTCGGCTCGCTCGAGGCGGGCAAGCGGGCCAACATCGTCATCCTCGATGGCTCCCCGCTTCAGGTCACATCCCAGGTCAAGGGCATCTTCGTCGATGGGCAACCCTTCCGGCCCGAGAGCCGCCAGACTCGCTTTTACCATCGCTATCGCCACCGGCTCTTGAATCCGCCTCCCAAGAAACCGGCCTCTGTAGACGAATAGCCCCGGCTGTCCAGACAGCCGCCAGGAAACACACCCTCATCCTGTCGAACCGTCACTTGCTGCGCGTCGCCACCGGTTGTCGCCCGGTCATTCGGTTTGCCGCCGTGACATGTTTCGCCGGCGACTGGCGAAACCTCGCGAGTGATTTCGCGTGGGCAAACAGGTACAGTCCGCCGTCGTACATGACGGCGTGCTGCACGCTGCCCAGGATTATCTTGCCAGCCTCGGTGCTCAACACAACGTCTCGCCCCTGGAACCTCGGTGCATACTTCGCGGGATTCTGCTGAAACAGCGTGCGCTGACGAGCCGAGGCGAGATGATAGACCACGTCGCCGACGCGGCACGAAAAACGAGGCTGCCCTTTTTCCCAACGGGTTTGCTGTCTGAGCGTGACCGGCGAGAACCCTGCCAATCCGATCCGAGGCACCGCCGGGCCACCACGAACCTGGCCTGCACCCGTAGCAGTCTTGTTCTTCGCCTGACCAGAGTCCCGCTTGTCGCTGGGAACCGCCGCCGGCTTCTTCGGAGGATGAGCAGCCAGGTACCGAGTGACGGCCGGCAGCATCGTTCCCTGATATGACCTGAACCCCTGGTAGCCCTGGGTACGAGCCAGCGTCGCCCCTGTTGGGCTGACCAGGAGGTCGGTCGGCAACAGACGGACCCGAAACCGGGCGGTCACCCGCGGCTCCCGGTCCGTATCAACTTTCACCGCCACCACACGGCCATGCATCAACCGGGCCAGCTGGACTGTATCGAGCACATCACGCTCCATCCGACGACACGGTCCACACCAGCTGGCATGAAAATGGACCAGCAATGGCAGCCCGAGTCGCTGTGATTCTGCCTGTGCCCTGGCGAACGAATTGTGCCAGGCCAGACGTTGTTTCGAGACGACTTGCGATGCGGGCGGACCGCCCGATGATTCCTGGGCTGCTCCGATCTCGCGCGACAGGGAAAAACCCGTCCCGGCCATTACCAACAGGCTCGCACCGATCACAACCCAGGGCCGCGCAATACGGCTTAACCCGCAGCCAATCGTCTCAAGCTGCTTTTGGACAACCTGCATGGCTCAATCCCTGCGGTGGACTCGACGGAAGACACCACGCCTAACCGCATCCGGTTGCCCGGAACACCTCGCCGCTTATCGACGCGGCCGAGCAGTGGCGGCCCACAGAAATTGCCAGTTCGATCTCAGCTGCCGGTCTTCAGCGCCCCGCACGCCGGACACGACGATCACGGCGGCACTGGCGGCACATCCCAGGATGACACTTGTGCCGATCGTGACGAATGGGTCACCAGTGCAGGACCCGGGCCGAATCGTCAGTCGGATCGGGGAACACGGCCGTCAGTTGGTCTCGCCCGAACCACCCAGCCCCGTGTTGTCCCTGGGACACGGGAGCCACCTGGGAAATGGCAGGCATGTTGCCAGTGGCGATCCCCGCCTCGATCAAGAAATTCCAGAGCAGTCTGTGACCCGAGTCGGTCAGGACGCTTTCGGGGTGAAACTGCACTCCCCAGGCCACGTGCTCGCTGTGCGCGATGGCCATGACAAGGTCGTCCTCTCCGCGGCCGACGATGTCCCACTGATCGCCCAGCGTCTGGGAATCGACCACCAGGGAGTGATAGCGGGTCGCTCTCAGCGGGTTGGGCAGGCCCCGAAACATGGCGGCGGCATCGTGCCTGACGCGAGTCACCTGGCCATGCACCGGTCGTGGCGCCCGGATGATCGACGCGCCTGTCGCAGCCCCCAGCACCTGATGGCCGAGGCAGACTCCCAGCAACGGGATACGGCCCAGGGCCTCCCTGACCAACTCGACACTGATCCCTGCCTCGGCCGGACCACACGGGCCAGGTGAAAGCACGATCGCATCGGGATCTCGCTCGAGGACGTCGCCGACACTCTGCACGTCGTTACGGAGCACCTCGACGGCCACTCCCAACTCCTGCAGGTAGCGGGCGAGGTTGTAGACGAAGCTGTCGTAGTTGTCGATCAGCAGGATCATGCCGTGTTCTTCGTTTTCAGGCAGACCGGCCATCCGTCCCACCGACGGCCAGCCCGGTCGTGTCGTCATCCGCCAGCGCCAAGAGCATCCCAGCCGCCTTGTCCAGGGTCTCGTTGAATTCTGCGAGCGGTTCAGACTGGGCCACGATGCCGCCCCCGACCGAGCACTGCACCCATCCTCCCCGGACAACAAACGTCCGGATCAGGATGCTGCTGTCCATCGAACCGTCACAGCCCACGTAGAAGAGGCTCCCACAATACGGCCCCCGCGCTGTCGGCTCCAACTCCGCGATCACCTCCATCGCGCGAACCTTGGGTGCACCGGTGATCGACCCTCCGGGAAAGACCGCCTTGATGAGATCAAACGCATCCCGGCCCTCGCAGAGAACACCCCTGATCTGAGACACCAGGTGTACGACGGTTTCGTAAACCTCGACCCCACACAGCAGCGGTACGCGAACCGACCCCGGTCGACACACCCGAGACAGATCGTTGCGGAGCAGATCGACGATCATCACGTTTTCAGCAATGTCCTTTTCGCTCTCGCTCAGTTCGCCCTGCACGAGAACACCCATGTCGGGATCACCCGGTCGTCTCCGTGTCCCCTTGATCGGCCGTGTCTCCACGCGACCGTCGCGCAATGAGACAAATCGCTCTGGAGAGGCGCTCACGATGGCCCAGTCGTCGTGAGACAGGAAGCCGGCAAACGGGGCGGGGTTGCATCGTCGCAGCCGGCGGTACAGTTCCAGCGCCGACGCTTCCTGGCGGACCAGCAACCGTTGAGACAGGTTGGCCTGGAAGATGTCTCCCGCGTGGATCAGATCGATCACTCGAGTCACCGCCGCGAGATATCCGTCCCGGGAAAAATCGCTGAGCAAGTCCAACGGGCCATCAACCTCGTATGTGGGCGCCAGACCTCCGCCTTCGACCGTCTCACCCGCCGGCGGATCGGGCTCCGGTGCCGGCTTCTGGCCTCGACCGCGGCCCCAACGAGCGTTCGCCAGATCGGGCGGCCCATCGTCCGCGGCGTTCAATCTCACAAGCCACTCGCCCGCTCGATCACGCGCCCGCCTGGCTCTCTGGACGGAATCGGTCTCGGGGAACCCCTGTGAGATGATCCACGCACGGCCGAGGACATGGTCCCAGGCCACGACCACGTCATAGAATCCGGCAAGCAGGCTGGGGACCTGGAATTCGTCGTGTCTCGCCGACGGCATGCGTTCCCAGGCCGCTCCCAGTTCGTATCCCAGGACACCTACAACGCCCCCCTGGAACGGAGGCAATCCCGCCACACGCTCGGCGGACCAGTCTTCCAGCCATGCCCGCGGTCTGGCGAGCGGGTCGTCGCCGAATGCAACTCGATCCAGACACAGGGTCTCGACAGGATCGGTGACCAGGAAGGAATAGCGGCTGACCTCCTCGCGGTCGATGCGACTCTCCAGCAAAATCACATCCGGTTCCGATGCCACTGCCGACAGTACCTGCATCACGTCGGGAACCGGGTCCAGCTCCATCACCACCGGCAGCACGTGATCAAGACGGTTCATGCATTCCCCCCAGCGTTCCGCCGCCGATGCAGCGCACTGGTCTCCTCCCGCGTCAACGCCCCCCAACGCAACGCATCATCCTGCACATAGCGCTTCCCCAGCGTCAGTGCTGTCCGCGCCTTGGCCAATTCGTATCCCAGGTAGAAGGCGTGTGCCGGCGACAGGTCAACGCCGGATGCGTCGACCGCGGTGTCAAACAGCTCGAAGGGGTCTGTGTGTCGCCAATGACCATCCCGATTCATGACGTGCAACATCCCCCCCTCGGGGCCACCGTGCTCGACAAACACCCGGAAATTGGGATCGGTCAGAGCCTCGGCAAGTCGTTCCAGCTCGGAACCGGATTCGCCACCGAGGGCCATATCGCGGAGCATCACGAGTCCTGAGCCCAGGTGCTTGGGGAGGACCCCTCTGGCGAGGCTGTGGTGAACCAGCCGTCTCGCAACGTCGAGTTCGGCCACCGAGGTCCGACACCAGTTGATCACCTCGGTCGTCAACACGCTTCCGATGCGTAGTTCCTGGCAAATGGCGGCCAGAACCACGTTGACTCCCGCACTGTCGACCTCGGTCAATTCAGTCACGTTGCCGGTGCCCATCATCATCTCAGCCGCCGGCCACCTCCGCCGTGCTTCGAAGTACCGTTCCAACGAAGTGGCAAACCCCATCCCGATGGGTGCCAGGACAGGGTCGATGCGGTACCTCACCTCGAGACTCCCCAGCGTATCGAGCAGCGGATCCAGGGCCTCCAGCCCGTCGTCTGGCCGAGGAACCACAACCACGCCTGCACCGTGTTCAGCGGCCAGGGGTGCCAGCCACGACACGTTGGACGAATCGCAACTCAAGACCCACTCGGCGCCAGCCTCGATCGACTGGGTAACCTCGTAGCGGTCGAAGCTGTCAATCGAGACGCGATGGCCGGCGTCGACCAGGCGGGCGGTCACCGGACCGACTTCGCCCCAACTCTCCCCCGGAACCATTCCCAGGTCAATCACATCCGCGCCCGCTTCTCGGAGCCGATCTGCCTCGGCCAGCAACACATCGGTCGACAGCCGTGGTGCGTGATTGATCTCCGCCAGGATCTCAATCGAATACTCATCAAGTGCAACCGGTGCCCGTTGCGTGGTGTCCCCCGACAGGTAGGCAGGCAGGTCGTAAAGATCCTTGGGCCCACGATCGACGGGAATACCCAGGCGATCTGAGAGTTCGCCGAGATCGCCGCCACACCAGCCGGGCAACACGATGCGGCTGGTTTCGGCCGGTGGTTTGAGACGACGAGCCACCAGGTCGGTGTGGAGCAACGCCGCCACGCTGACGCCGAGCACGGCAACATCGAAATCCCCTTCTTCCTCGGCCCCGGCTCCTGCAGACAGCCCGGACAGGATCCGTCTCAGGGACGGCTCGGCCAACCGCCCGGTCACGAACAGAATCCGGTCCTGCGCATTCACTCGACTGACACCTTGAAGTGTATGGGGTGCCTGGCGCCTGTTGGCGTGATCACTTCACCCAGTTCTTGGGAAATCCATCCAGCGGCGAGTCTTCGGAAGGACGCCACATGGCGATTTCCTCGATCCGCTCTGCCAACGCTGTGTCGTGGGTGGTAATTCCCCCGACACGATGTGTCTGCAACTTGACCTTCACCCGGGCATAGCCCAGCTCGAGATCGGGATGATGCCAGGCCGACTCGGCGGCGTACCCGATCGCAGCGGCCAGAGCCAACGTGTGAGGCCAGCCGGGAGTCTGGTAACTCCGCACCAGCCAGTCGTCTTTCGACTCCCACCCCGGCAGCGACTCCAGAGCGGTCGTGATCTCGTCCTCACTCAGCACAACGTCGTCCGCCATCTCGCGTCTCCTCGTCTTAAACCAATCTGTCACCACCGAAAATGCTCGGCGACATCACCAGGCCGTCTAGCGTTCGGCTCCTCCGTTGGCACGGATCACCTGCCCGGTCAAATAGCTCGCATCATCGGACAACAGAAATCGGGCCAGGTGGGCGACGTCTGCGGGCTCGCCCCAGCGACCCAGAGGCGTCTCGGACAACACCCGTTGCTGCCAGTCCTCAGACGCGCCGTCTCCCCACGCCGTTCGAATCCAGCCGGCCGCAATGCAGTTGACACGGACCACGGGAGCCAGGCTCAATGCCAGGCTGCGTGTGAATGACATGACAGCCCCCTTTGCGGCTGCAAACAGCTCCCCGCTGTCACCCTCCATTCCACGTTCAGCCTGGTCCCACCCAATATTGAGAAGAGCTCCCCCACCCCCGGCCACCATCCGCTCACCAGACTCACGAGCCAATTGCATCGTGGCACGGACATCCACGCTCCACAGAGCAGCCAGTTTGTCGTCATACGCCCACCGCGCCGCAGGGCCCGTGAGCAGATCCACTCCAGCGTTGTTGACCCAGGCATCGACACCTCCCAGGAGATTCCAGCTCGCCTCGAGAAAGGATGACGTAGCGACAGGGTCCGAAAGATCGGCCACAAGAAGATCGGCCTGGCCTCCTTTTTGCCTGATCTCGTCGACCACCGCCGCACCCGCCGTGCGCGATGTACGGCAGTGGACGACCACGCGGGCTCCCGCGTCGGCCAGCGCCACGGCGATCGCCCGACCGATGCCCGAAGACGATCCGGTCACAACCGCACGGCGCCCGTCCAGCCGGGCAAACCCTGGTTGCTCCTGAGAATTCGGCTGCGACGGATCCACCATGTGATTGGTCCAGATCATGACCGGATCCCCTGTCAGCTGCCTGGTGACGGCCCTTGGAATCCGACTTGTGATTCACCCGGAATTCCCCATTCAACTCATTGACGTCATTTCTTGCCACCTCCATAATGGCGCTGTGCGGTCCGAAGGCACCGGTTCTCGGTGTTCTCGACCGCTGTCGACAGCAGCCGTTAGACAACCTGTCTTACGCAATCACCTCATTTCCCAATCTTGCGGCCCACTCGGGCAGCGTGCTGTTGTCACATTTTTGATGCGTCACTTCTGACGGAATACCAACAACACAGACAAATCAGGTTGGTCGTTTGCCACGAACAGGCTCTCGACGAATGTCGGCATTTGTCCGACCATTTGTGCTTGCCCTGTCGTTGAGGCAGGTCATTCGATGAGAGACCGTCCTACCGAAGGACTTCGGCAAAACTTGCGTTGCGACGACGTTGCGAGACGTCCGTGTCATGAAACGGCACGCGAGACAAGAAGGATCGACCACGGTGATCACAGACGGCGAGCGGAGCGACACGATCCCCCCATCCCCCCAGGTGGAATCTCGAACTTCGGATGGAACCGCTGACGAGACCACCTCACGAGTCAATGCGAGCGAGACGATGAGCACAAATGTGATCGAAGCCCCCGTAACAGGACTCCATCTCTCCGATGAACTCGAGGGTGAGTTGCTCCAGGTATTCAAGCTGCTGTCGGATGAGACACGGCTGAGAATCCTGTTGCACCTGAGCCGTGAACGAGAATTGCACGTGACAGCTCTTTGCAGCCGGCTCGGGCAGAGTCAGCCAGCGGTCAGCCATCACCTGGCATTGCTGCGTGAAGCCGACCTGATCGAACCTCGCCGGGACGGCAAGCACAACTACTACTCGCTGAAGCATGGCCATTTTCATTCGATCATCGAGCGTCTCTTCGAGTCGATGGTGGATCCCGAAAAGTCGGAAATCCGCTTTGACGAGTTTGTCCTCTTGCACGGCCAGGACAGCGAGCCAGACAAACTCTAGGTTGACCGTTTTCGATCGTTCGCAGCCGTAGGCTGCGCACCCCCGACTCTTCAAATTCGCATCCCGATCCGGTAAAACGTCTCGCGGTTGCCCCACACGTCGTGGTGACCGGCAGCCAGTTTCAGGCACTCGAGGCGCATCATGGACGGACGGATTGCCAAGCTGGCACTGGCTGATGGAACGGTCTATACCGGCCAGGCCTTCGGAGCCGCGGGCGAAGTGTACGGGGAAGTCGTGTTCAACACGAGCATGACCGGGTACCAGGAAATCCTCACCGACCCGTCCTACTGCGGTCAGATCGTCACGATGACCTACCCGCTGATTGGCAACTACGGCGCCAACGCGGTGGATGTGGAGAGCGGTCAATTGGCTCTGCGTGGATTCGTCGTTCGCGAATTGTGCCGGAACCCCAGCAACCAGCGACTCGACTGGTCCCTGGATGATTACCTGAAGGACAACGGGGTGATCGGCATCGAGGGCCTCGACACGCGAGCACTCGTTCGTCGCATCCGCATCCAAGGGGCGATGACCGGAGTGTTGTCGACCGAAGACCTGGATGACGCATCACTGGTCGAAAAAGCACAGTCCAGCCCTGAACTGGTCGGCCAGGATCTGGTCAGCGAGGTTATGCCCCGGGACGCCGGCGAGTGGTCCGAGTCGCTTGATCCGCTTGTGCAGTCCGAGGTGACGCCCGGTTATAAGGGGCTCCACGACGACGCCGGTGATCCGGCCGACGGCCCCCATGTCGTGGCCATCGACTACGGCATGAAATGGAACATCCCACGGCACCTCAGGCAGATGGGGTGCCGCGTGACCGTCGTCCCTGGCACGTCGAGTGTTGACGAGATTCTCGGCCACGAACCGGACGGGGTCTTCCTGTCGAATGGCCCCGGTGACCCGCGTCCCCTCGATTACGCGATCGAGACGATCCGGGGGCTGTTGGGTCAAAAACCGATCTTTGGCATCTGTCTCGGCCACCAACTGCTGGGATTGGCACTCGGCGGCGAAATCTACAAGCTGAAATTCGGGCATCGGGGAGCCAACCAGCCGGTGCTGAACAAGGAGACCGGCCAGGTCGAGATCACGACCCAGAACCACGGCTTTGCTCTCGATCCTGAAAGCCTCGGGGAAGACATCGAGGTCACCCACGTGAATCTCAATGACCAGACGGTCGAGGGGATTCGCAGCCAGTCCAATCAGGCCTTTGGTGTGCAGTATCACCCCGAGGCCTCGGCCGGCCCGCATGACAGCCATTACCTGTTCGGGACCTTCCGCAAGATGTTGCTCGGGTAATGCCCGGTCGCTAAATTGGTCAGCCCGCACCCGGCGTCGGACAGGCGGATCGGGCTCGACCCAGGGCGGAATCGGACCAGTGAGCTCCGTCGGTGATCTCACCCCTCACACCAGCCAGACTCGACAAGGACTCCAGCGCATGGCCACCGAACGCTCCCTGATTCTCTTCAAGCCCGACTGCGTCCAAAGGCGTCTCGCCGGAGCGCTGTTGTCCCGGATCGAAAACAAGGGGCTGAAGATTGTCGGCCTGAAGATGCTGCAGGTCACCAGTGAGCTGGCCGGTCAGCACTACGCCGAGCATGTCGAGAAGCCGTTTTATCCACTCCTGGAAGAGTTCATCACGAGCGGCCCGGTGATCGCCCTGGTGGTTGAGGGTCCGGAAGCGATCGGGGTGATGCGGACGATGATGGGTCCCACGAACGGCCGCGAGGCGGCACCAGGCACGATCCGTGGCGACTACGGCACCAGCCGCCAGATGAATCTCATCCATGGCAGCGACGGTCCCGAAGCGGCCGCGCGGGAAATCGACATTTACTTCGATTCGTCGGAACTGTGCGACCACACCCCGACACTCGACGGATGGGTGTGTGCCGAGGATGAGCGTTAGGACGCCGCCTTCTCGATCGCACGTTTGAGAGCGGCTCCCATGTCGGCCGGGCTCTCTGCCACCTCGACCCCGGCAGCCTCCAATGCCGCGATCTTGTCCGCGGCCGTGCCGGCTCCGCCCGAAATGATGGCGCCGGCATGGCCCATCCGTTTGCCGGGAGGCGCCGTCGCTCCGGCAACAAAGGCGGCCACCGGCTTGGTCACGTTGGCCTGGATGTACTCAGCCGCCTGCTCTTCGGCGTTGCCTCCGATCTCGCCGATCATCAGGATCGCCTCGGTCTGCGCATCGGCCTGGAACAATTCGAGCACGTCAATAAAGTTGGTCCCGTTGACGGGATCACCGCCGATCCCGACGCAGGTCGATTGCCCCAGCCCCACGTTGCCCAGTTGCCACGCCGCCTCGTACGTCAACGTCCCGCTACGGCTGACCAGTCCGACCGCCCCGGGCGAGTGGATATAGCCCGGCATGATCCCAATCTTGGCGACACCTGGCGTGATGACTCCCGGGCAGTTGGGCCCCACCAGGCGGCAGCTGGGCAGAGCATCAATGTGCTTGCGAACTCTGACCATGTCGACAACAGGCACTCCCTCGGTGATAGCGATCACAAGCTCGATCCCGGCGTCTGCCGCCTCGATGATCGCGCCGGCACAAAACCTCGGTGGCACAAACACCATGGAGGTATTGGCACCGGTCGCCTCGACCGCCTCGGCGACCGAGTCATACACCGGAAACCCGTCAATCTCGGTCCCTCCCTTTCCCGGGGTGACCCCGCCCACCATGGGTGTCCCGTATTCGCGGCATTGCTGGCTATGAAACAGGCCGGCACGCCCGGTGATCCCCTGGCAAATGACCCTGGTCTCTTCGTTAACAAGAATGCTCATCGCTTCGCCATTCGTTGAATGTTGTTTCGTAAGGGGCTTTCTGGCCCGTCGACTGGCCCGTTCAGGCCGACAGGGTCCCAACCACTTTCTGGGCGGCATCGGTCAAGTCGGTCGCCGTGATGATGTCGCGATCGCAGTTTTGCAGCATCTCGCGGGCTAGCTCGACGTTGGTGCCTTCGAGCCGCACGACAAGCGGCACGGTGATGCCGACGTTTTCGTAGGCCCCCAGCAGGGCCTCGACGATCGTGTCGCACTTCATGATTCCGCCAAAGATGTTGACCAGAATGGCCTGGACGTTTGCGTCTTCCAGGATGATCCGAAAGGCTTCCGTCACAGCATCCACGCTCGCCCCGCCCCCCACATCCAGGAAGTTGGCGGGTTCGCCACCGTGAAGCTTGATCAGGTCCATCGTGCTCATCGCCAGTCCGGCCCCGTTGACCAGGCAGCCGATGTTGCCATCGAGGTTGACGTAGCTCAGTCCCGCCTCGCCCGCACGCACCTCCGCCGGGTCCTCTTCATCCATGTCTCTCAAGGCTTCGAAGTCCTCATGGCGGTACATCGCGTTGTCATCGAAGCTCACCTTGGCATCGAGGCATACGAGTTGGCCGGCGCCGGTCACCACCAGCGGATTGACTTCGGTCAGGCTGCAGTCATTGTCGACGAAAAACTGGCACAGCGCGGGAAACAGAGTCTCAGCGTTCTCCAGGGCCTCGCCCTCCAACCCAAGCTTCTCGCCGACCGAGCGAGCCTGTCCGACGCTGAGCCCGTCGGTCACGTCATATGGTTCGTTGAAGATCTTCTCGGGGGTCTCGGCCGCCACTTCCTCAATCGCCATCCCCCCTTCTGTCGAGGTGATCAGCACCGGGCTGCTCGTCTCACGGTCGATGACAATGCCGAGGTAGAGTTCGCTGGCAATGTCGAGCCCCTCCTCGACAAACAGCGTCTTGACGGTCTTTCCCTCCTCGCCGGTCTGGATCGTCACCAGTGTGTTGCCGAGCATGCGTTGGGCATTCTCCCGGGTCTCCTCGGCCGAACGAACCAGCACGACGCCGCCCTGCTCTGGCTCCTCGGCGAACCGCCCCTTGCCGCGGCCTCCGGCATGGATCTGCGACTTGACCACCGCGATCTCGCCACCCAACTCCTCGTAGGCCGCGACCGCTTCTTCGACGGTTCGCGCGACGATGCCGCGTGGCACGGCCACGCCCGCCGCCCTCAGCAAGTCCTTGCCCTGGTATTCATGAATCTTCATCACATGTCCTGTCAGGTTGGTCGCACCGAGACAATCCGATCAGCAGCTCCAGGCGGCAACCGATCCCGGCACGTAGTAGTCTGGACCTGTTTCGGTCTCACCAGTGAACCCATCAATCTCCGTGGTCGACAAGAATCGTCTGCTCCCGATCGGGTCCAATCGAGACGATGTCCACCGGCCGACCCACCAGTTCTCCCACGAGATCGATGTAAGCCCTCGCCTCCGGCGGCAGCTCTTCAAGCCGTCTTGCGCCGGTAATGTCCTGCTGCCAGCCGGGCAGGCTGGTCAGCACGGGACTGGCTTTCGCCAACTCGTCGAGCTGGGCCGGAAAATCCGTCGTCCGCTCGCCGTCAATCTCATACGCCTCACAAACCTGGATCTCCTCCAGTTTGCTCAAGACATCGAGCAGCATCACCGCCAGGCAGTCGACACCCGAGAGCCTTGCGCCATACCCGGTCGCGACAGCATCAAACCACCCACATCGCCTCGGCCGCCCGGTGACCGTGCCATACTCGTTCCCCTCATCCCGGATGTGCTGGCCGATCTCGTTGTCCAATTCCGTCGGAAACGGCCCACCTCCGACCCGCGTCGTATAGGCCTTGACCACTCCGATCATCCGGCCGATCTCACGCTCTGGCACACCGCTGCCGGAGTGGATTCCGGCGCCGGAGCTGTTTGAGGAGGTGACAAAGGGAAACGTGCCGTGGTCGATATCCAGCAACGACCCCTGGGCTCCCTCGAACAGCACGCGTTGTCCGGCAGCCAGCGCCTTGTGCAGGTAGCTGGTCGTGTCGGTGACGTGGGGAGCCAGCCGGCGGGCATACTCGGTATATTCCGCGGTGATCGCTTCGGCCAGAAGCGGCTCGCAATCCGGGTCGAGCGCGCGGAGCACCTGGTTTTTGTGGTCGACAATAGAGGCCACACGATCGGCCAGGCAGTCTACCTGAATGAGATCTCCCATCCGGATCGCATGCGTGCGCCCCGCCTTGTCGCGGTAACAGGTACCGATGCCTCGCATCGTCGTCCCGATGGCATCTCCCCCGCGACTCTTCTCAAGAACAGCCTCCTCGGCGGTGTGCCAGGGAAACACCACGTGGGCACGGCTGCTGATCAGCAATTGGCCATCAATGCCCCCGTTCTGGCTCGCGATACCGTCCAGTTCCTCGAGAAAGGCCCTGGGATTGATCACCACGCCACCGGTGACGACGGAATCGACACCGGGTCGAAGAATCCCGGCTGGGAGCAGTGAGAGCTTGTAGGTCTGGCCGCCGAATTGCACGGTGTGGCCGGCGTTGTTACCCCCCTGGTAACGAACGACTACGTCGTGGTCCTCGGTCAACAGGTCGACGATTTTGCCCTTGGCTTCGTCTCCCCACTGGAGGCCAATCACGGATGTGGCAGGCACGGCGCGTACGTCCCGTTAGTTAGAGTCCACAAGATGTTGAGTGTCGAGCGGCGCCGCGTGCCTGGGCGCCGGCAGATCACCGAGTCCCGAGCGGTTTCTAATCTTGCCGCCCCCGTCGGACTGGCCTAGTGTACTCGATCACATGCCGGTTGGGGAGCGAGGCGTCGCAGGTGAATCCGAGCCCGAACGATGAAACGACCGGGGTCGAGTCCCGGACGACACCACGTCGTCAGAGGGTCCTTCTTGTCGACGATGATGCCTCGATTCTTGAAATCCTGTCAGCGGCTTTTTCGAGAGCCGGCCACATTGTGTTCGAAGCCCACGACGGATCCGAAGCTCTCGTCTCGGCCGAACGCGACGCTCCCGACCTGGTCGTGCTCGACCTGGTGATGCCACGCCGCAGCGGGTTCGCGGTGCTGGATCGTCTCAGAGAACGTCATCCCACCCGACCAGCCATCATCGTGGTCACCGCTAACACCGATCCCCGGCACCGGCAATTCGCAGAGGACCACGGGGCCAACGCGTTCTTCAGCAAGCCCTTCGACATGGACGCGCTGCTGGAAACCGCCAGGAGTCTGCTCGAGCTCGACTGAGCAGTACCGCCGGCCCCCCCGATTCAGCTCATCCACCGCCGACGGCCGGCAGGAAATGCACCTGGCTGTCCGGTTCGAGCCGGGCGAGCACCCCCATCGGGCTGATATGGCCGTCAACCGCCACACGGAGACCGGGCTTGAGTTCTCCGTCAACGATCACTCGATCAGCGAAACCGGGAAAGCGCTCCTCGAGCGCGTCGATCATCCGTCGAACGCTCGACGCGTCTACCTCGACATCCACGATGCCCGACGTCAGGTCGCGAGCCGGAGCGGGAATCTGCACATGGGCCATGGGCCTCTTCGCTCCCCGCGCAAGCTACGCCTCGTCGGCTGCCCCGTTGAGCAATTCGTGCATCAACTTCGGAGGCGACATGGGCAAGCTCCGCATCCGGACACCCGTCGCCCCGTGAATCGCGTTGGCGATAGCGGCCGGCGGGGGCACAATTGGCACTTCACCCACCCCTCGCACGCCAAACGGATGTCCGGGGTTGGGAACTTCGACGATGATCGTCTCGATATCAGGCAAGTCGTAACAGGTGGGAATCCGGTAATCGAGAAAGCTCGCGTTGTGGAGTCGGCCATCGTCGCCGTAAAAGTACTCCTCGTTGAGAGCCCAGCCGATGCCCTGTGCAGCGCCACCCTGCATCTGGCCCTCGACGTAACTCGGGTGGATCGCCGTGCCGACGTCCTGGACCACTGTATAGCGAAGCACCTGAACCTTGCCGGTATCCGGATCCACCTCGACGTCGGCGATGTGCGTGCCAAACGCTCCGCCCGGCTTGTCGGCATTGACAGTGCCGCGGCCGGTGACCGGCCCGCCAGTCTGAAAGAGCTTGCCTGCCAATTCCTGGAACGTGATCGACAGGTCACCGGGGCCAGTCAGCGTCGCCGCGTCACCGTATTCGACCTCACCGGCATCCACATCCCACAAGAGAGCAGCACGAGCACAGAGCTGTTCCTGGATGTCCTCGGCCGCCTTGATGGCGGCCAGTCCGGTGGCGTGGCACGTCCGACTGCCTCCGGTCACGTCGGTGTGACCAATGCTGTCGGTATCCACCACAGTCGGCGTCACATCCTCAGCCGTGATCCCGAGGATCTCGGCCAGTTGCATCGCAATGGCGGGCCGCGACCCACCGATGTCTGTCGATCCCTCGATCAGGCTCACGCGTCCATCTTCGTTGACCGTCGCGACGACCGCCGAATTCAGGCCGGCATTGAACCAGAATCCAGACGCGATGCCGCGACCGCGATTCGGTCCTTCCAGGGGCGACTGCCAATGATCCGAGAGTTCGACGGCCTTGAGAGTCTCCCACATCCCAATCGGAGGATAGACAGGCCCGTCAACGCGTTCTGTGCCCTCGTGCGCCGCGTTCTTCATGCGAAACTCAAGCGGACAGATCCCCATCTGATCACAGATTTCATCGACGATCGTCTCGGTCGCCAGAGCCACGTGGGTTGAACCAGGAGCCCGGTAGGCATTGGTTCTCGGCTTGTTGACACAGATGTCGTAACCGTCAATCCGTCCGTTGGGGACCTCGTAGCAGGCGAACACGCACATGCAACCGGGGTTGATCGGCGAACCTGGAAAGGCCCCAGCCTCGAACAACAACTCGGCTTCGCCGGCGGTGATCCGTCCGTCGGCATCGACCCCGATCTTGACCTTCATGTAGGACCCCGGGGTCGGCCCGGTGGCATCGAGCACGTTGGAGCGATCCATGTTGATCTTGACCGGCCGTCCCGAGAGCCGGGAGAGCACGGCGGCCACCGGCTGCAGATAGACGGCGATCTTGCCACCAAAACCACCACCGATTTCCATCGGGACGACCTTGACCTTCGAGACCGGTACGTCGAGGAGTTCGGCGACCTGCATGCGAATCATGAAGGCGCCCTGCGTGCTGGTCCACACCGTGATCTTGCCGTCCTGGGTCCACGACGCGGTCGCGGTGTGCGGCTCGATATATCCCTGGTGCACCGTTTCGGTCGTGAACTCCCGTTCGACCACGAGCGCGGCGTCGGCAAACGCCGCGTCGACATCGCCCTTCTCGTAGTGGAAGTGCTTGGCCACGTTGGTCGGCTCGTCCCCCGTCTCCCCGGCCGGCTGCCTGTCGGTTCGCACATCGTCGTTGAGCACAGGTGCGCCCGCTTCACGGGCCTCGCGCACGTCGAGCACCGGCGGCAGCACCTCGTATTCAACCTCGATCAACCGGGCCGCCTCCTCGGCAACGTGCACGTTGTCGGCGGCGACTGCGGCCACGGCGTGCCCCGTGTAAAGCACCTTGTCGGCAGCCAGGACGTTCTGATTGAGGTGGTACCAGTCCACGATGCCCTCGCCGAGGTCTCCGGCACGATGCGAGGCAGACGGCATGTCTGCGTTGGTGCAAACGGCGTGCACCCCCGGTACGGCCTGGGCCTTCGAGGTGTCGATCGAGACAATGCGGGCGTGCGCGTGTGGACTGCGCAACACGTAGCCGTGGAGCAACCCCGACAGCTTGATGTCGGCCCCGTAACGGGCGCGGCCGGTCACCTTGTCGGTGCCATCGTGGCGGATCGGCCGGGTGCCGACGACGTTGTAGTCGATCTCGGCCCCCTCCTCGACCATCCGCATGTTGCCCGGCGTCCCCCCGGGAAACGGCTCAATCCGAAAACGGCGTTCTTCGACCGTCGCCATCAGTTCGTCACTCCCTCGGCCGCCTGCTGAACGGCTCGCACGATCTTGTCATACCCGGTGCACCGGCAGAGATTGCCGGCCAGGTGGAATCGGATGTCTTCTTCGCTTGGAGAGGAATTCTCTGCGAGCAATGCTTTGGTCGACATGATGAAACCAGGCGTACAGACACCACACTGCAGGGCTGCCTGGCCCAGAAAGGCCTCCTGGATGACGTGCAGACCGTCGTGAGGAGCCACCCCCTCGATCGTCTCCAGCGAACTGCCCTCAACTTCGACAGCCAGTACCAGGCAACTGTCGACCGGGCGGCCATCGAACAGCACGGTGCAGGCACCGCAGTTGCCATTGGAACACCCTTCCTTGGTGCCAATCAGGTCGAGGTCCTCACGCAACACCTCGAGAAGCGTCTGCCGGGGCTTGGCGAGAAACTCCACGGGATTGCCGTTGATGGTCGTCGAGACAATACGTGCCTGGGCCATGATTCTGGTCCGTCCTGTCTTTCGTGCTTCCGTGATCTGTTTTCTGAACGAGGCACCTGGCCATGGCTCGCCGGGAGCCGTCACTATTGGCCGATGCGATAACCCGTCTCTTCGCCACGTGCGCGTGACACCGCCTCACGAATCACTCGCTCGGTCAGCACGCCACACAGGTGCTTGCGAAATTCCACCGTGCCCCGCATGTCATCAATCGGCGAGGCCGCTGCGCGGGCTGCCTCAGCGGCCGCTGCAATCGCCGCGTCTCCGACCGGCTGTCCCGCCAGGCAGGCTCCAGCCGACTCGACAAACAGGGGTGTCGCCGCCACGGCACCCAGGGCCAGCCGCGCCGAAACAAACGACTCGGCCGAGTCGTCCAACTCCACGCTCACCCCAATCCCCACCACAGCGATGTCCATCTCGTTGCGCGGGATGAATCGTCGGTAATGAGATCCGCCACACGTCGGGCGTGCGGGAAACCGGATCTCCACCACCAGTTCTCCGTCCTCGAGCACATTTTGACCGGGACCGGTGCAGAAATCCTCAGCAGCCACCTCCCGACGACCACCCGGCCCGGCCACCACGACGGTACCAGCGAGGGCGATCAGCGAGGGGGTCGAATCGGCAGCAGGGCCGCTGTTGCACAGATTGCCGCCGACACTGGCACGACTCTGGATCTGTGTGCCGCCGATAATCTGACAGCTGTCCGCCAAGGCCGAGTAGGACGAGACGATCTGCTCGTCGCCATAGATCCGGTAGCACGGCACAGCCGCACCAACCCGAAGTCCTTCCTCGGTCAGCTCGAGTACGTTCAACTCCGGGATCTTCTTCACATCGATCACCAGGTCCGGCTCAAGCCGACTGGTGCGGATGTGATCGATCAGATCGGTCCCGCCAGCCAGCGGCCTCGCCGCACCGGGCTGGGCTGCCAGCAACGCCACCGCGTCGTCCAACGACGCTGGCGCCTCATACTCAAAGTCACGCATCTCAGAGATCCGCTCGGTAGGTGCCTGTCTTCATGCCTGTGACACTCCCATCCGCAAACCGGGACGGGCCCCGTTGGCCTTGGAGCGATCACAGGGTACCGGCGAGATCAGGGCGCATCAAGCAACCCACATCTTTGCGCCGGCAACCGCGGGCCAGGCGCGGCCCCACGGCAGCCCCTTGCCCCGTGTGTGTGTGTCACCTGGCCGGATCGGCCGCCGCTCGCTGGCCGCCGCCGACAGTCAATCTCAATCGCTGGTTGTAGGACCCCAGCTCGATGTACCGTTCGGCGAGATTCAGCTTCAGCCCGTTGAAACTCCAGTAGTTGGAAGGGGTCTCGAGCGAAGCGAGCGATTGGCCGGTCTCCTTGTCGATCGCCTTCAGTCTCATCAGGTAATACCGCAGATTGCCCTCGCGCTTGTACTGACGTGAGACCATCAACATCAACGGAGAATGCTCGATCTTGTCGAGTACGAGATTCATGCCAGAGATCTGAGTTCTCCAGCGCGGAGGCCCCTCCGCGGCGTCACGGGCAAATGCCAGCAGCGGTCCGTTGACGCGAATCGAGTGGAGATTGACTGAATAGTAGCTGCCCTGGATCGGCTTGTTGACGGCCACATACAGGTTTTCGCTGTCCGTGAACACGTAGACTCCCTGGGCCCCCTTGAGGTCCGCTGGAGGGACTCGCCCGACCGCCACCGATTCCCCGGTGTCGAGATCCAGTCGGTTGAGTGTGCCATCGCCGCCCAGGAGTGCCAGGTCAGACTCACCGAGGGCTCCCAGTTGAATGCGGGTGTCGAGCTTCTTTTGCCAGAGTGTTTTGCCGGTCAGGATGTCGTCCTGCTGGATGAACAGCTGTGTCCAGCTGAGCCCCAGCAGCCGGACCGATCCGCCGTTGCGGATCCATGTGATCCTCGATCCATCCAGCCAGACGGCACCAGCCAGTCGGCTTTCCAGGCCGTCAACCTTGATCGGCTTGCCATCGCGTGCACGCAGCGCCACCGCCGCGTGAGGAGAGGTTGGCGTGGCCGCAGCCAGTTTTGGACCAACCATTCCTGGCAACTTCATCGGCATCGCTCCCGGGAAGCCCGTCATGACCGATGGCCCCGTCCGGAGATAGATCACCTCATCGCTCCCCAACACGGCCACGTTGGCGGGGATTCGCTGGCGTTGCCAGAGCACCTCGCCGGTGGCCGGATCAAGCGCCGTGAGACGTCGCCGACCAGTGACGCAGACGACCTCGCGATTGACCACGCGCAATGGTCCACGGTAGCGATTCCTGGTGGCGAGGTTGAGTTGCGAGGCCGCGACATCGCCCTTGACCAGGGATCGCTGCCGGGGCCGTGACGAGGAAGAACGCCGCGAGGCTCCTTCCACCGCAAACGACCAGGAGACTTCGCGAGTCGTCGGCGAAAGTGACTGAACGATGCCTCGGTGATAGAGAATCAGCTGGTGCCCGACGGCACGGGGCGTGAGATATCTCGACGTACCACTGCCACGGGACTGCGGCAGGGCGAGCGACCAGGTCACGCCGCCGTCCTCGGCCCGCTCCACGACGAGCCTCTGGCGTGAACTGTCGTAGAGCAACCTGTGCGAGTCGAACCAGGTCAGAGGTTGACGGTTGACCGTGACATCGTGTCGTGTTGGGCTCCGGCTGGAACCGGTCGCCCGCACAATCTCAACCTGTCGAGGCCACTTGGCGCGGCGTGCGGGGCCGGACAATTGACGCTGCTGCCGAAAACGGCTCAGTTCATCACGGGCACGAGCCGCCACGGAGTCCTGGGCCACCCGTCCCAGCCGCATCCATCTCATTTCCGCTTCGCCGACTCGTCCAAGCCTGGCGGCGGACGCAGCCAGCTGGAATCGCACGGAGTGAGCAGCGGGGTGAAATCCCCACAAGTCCACAAAGGCCCGCTGGTCCGTCCGTTTACCGCCTTGCAGCGACATGGCCTCCTGCCTCAATTGCTTGTCCATGGTCGCTTTCAGCTGGGCCGGCAGTCGTGGCCAGATATCCTTCAACTGCCCTCCAGCCCAGCGACCGATCCGCACGCGGACCGGCTCGTCGTCGGCCAACTCGATCCGCTCGCGGGGGAATCGCTTGGCCAGGTCCTGGAATCCGGACACCGCCTGCTCCCATTGCTGCCGAGCTACAGCCCGTTCCACCGACAGCCGCGTGACGCCGAGCTTTCGCTCCCGTGAATCAGCCAACTGCCCAAGTGCCTCCATCCACGCATCGACCTGAGGATCGTCGTCGGACAGGCGACGGCGGATGGCACCGACCAGTGCGGTCCGCCTGGCGGCATCAAACCGATCATGCAAAGACGCCTCCAGGGACGGGCGGTCGACCTCGTTCAGCCGGTCAAGTGCGTCGTTGTGCTGACGCCCCAGCAGCGACAGTTCGGCCTGCTTCAGCAACGCCCAGCTGTCCTTGGGATTCTCTTTCAGGGATTCGTCGATGCGTGCCAGCAGCGCCTCTTTCTGTTCATAGCCCGTCAGGCCATCAGGGCCGAGGACAAGCATGAGGCCGTGGGACATGACCAGGTTGCCCAGCACCCGGCCACCGTCAGCCGACTCGGGCAGGAACGTCCGATCGGCTATCCGGCCATCCTCTAACGACAGCGTGGCGATTTGACCGGACGACAACGGCACGTGATACTTGCCGTCGGTCGCCACTCCACGCCCGCACGGCCGGCCGTCCCTGGGGTTCAGCTTCGTCGACCATTGCTGTTTGCCATCCGCGAGTCTCCAGGCGGTGACCTGGTCGGCGCCGACCATGACCAACCGGTCACCAAAACCACCGGCCACATACAGGAGGCCGCCCTTGGGTTTCTGCCAGAGTTCGCGGCCGGTGTAGAGATCCAGGCACTTCAGAACGGGCTCGGCATGCGGGGTGAAGACGAGCCGATCGCCGCAGATCACCGGCGGCGCCGCAGCCCAAGCAGTCCTCATGGCCTCCCCGGGCACTGCGCTGATAAATCCCGCCGGCATGCCCATACCCCGGCGAGTCTGATTCTCGGGCTGAGGCTTCGCGTAGCGGTGTGCCCAGAGAATCCGGCGACTCGAACATTCCACGCCGACCAACCACCCGACGGTCGTGGGACACACGGCGACACCATCAGAAATCGCCACGTGTGAACTTGCCCACCGCCGATTCGGGTTCGACAGCGCGGGGAGATCGACATAGGCGATCCGCTGCGACCAGAGCGGTCGACCGGATTCGGCCTCGAGCACGTGCAGCCGCACCTCCTTGCTGGATTCCCCAACCACGTACAGTTTGCCGTCATGAGGCGTTGGAGCCCCGAGAAACTTGGTGCCGGCCAGCGGCAAGTCGAACGGTTCGTCCATCCGGACACCTCCCACCTCCCAGCCGGGCCGGCCACTGGCCAGGTCGTAGGACACCAGCGTGTTCCAGACCGCCTGCGACTTGACGCTGCCTCCTCCAAACGGGTTGAACCCGCCAAAGCGACTCGGAGATATGGGACCTCGTAACAGGTTGCGGTCTTGCACGAGGAACAGCTGCTTCCCGTCGCTGGACGGGATACCGTGCAGCGTGTGCTGGAACAAAAGCCCCGTCAGCGGGTGCTGCATCGCCGAGCCATTGACCGGCCCAAAGCGGATGACGTTGGGTGCTGCCCGGATTCCCGCGACCCGGGCCATCTGGAATCCCCCCAGTCGGGACGTCCGCGACATCGACTGAGAGCTCTTGCTTCCCATCAGGCTCTCGACGGCGACCTCGGGTTGCGTTTCCCAAAGCACACGTCCCGATTCGATATCAATGACCTCAACGCCACGCAGCGTCCGAAACACCGCACGTCGCCCGACGACCAGGGGCACAAACGCCGGGATCATCGCCTGACGCATGTCGTCGAGATCCTCGACCAGTTCCCGGACCACCGACGCCACCGCGTGACGATGCGTCATCCGCCGATGCCATCTCGACAACAGGAGAGGCGTGCCGCCCTCGGAACGACCTCGTCGCGAACTGGTGCCATAGAAGATGGGCCAATCGACAAGCTCGGGTTCAGGCAGAATCGCCGGGCGGGCGACTCCCAGCCACTGATCCCTGGCCACAGTGCCCACCGCAGGAACATTGAGTTGACCGGCATCAGCCAGTCCCTCGAGCAGTGACGTGACCCGTTTGGGTTGCCCAACACGATGAAACACCCACGCCGCCTTCAGTTTCCACGCCGCTGACCTGGTCACAGGATCTGCAGCGTCCAATAGACGGCTGAGCCAAAATGAGGAGAGCCCGAGACGTCCGCGATCCATGTGACGGGAGGCGAGTCGATTGGCCGCCTGCCTCCCTGCCTCGGTGTGAAAGAACCGATCGGCCACCTCAACCACCGCAGATTCGCCTCCCGCGGCCAGCCTCCGTCTGGCCTCGGCCCCGAAACGACTGCGAAACGTCGCGCGGAAGGAATCCGGCAGTTCCCCCAACAGGCGGTTCGCCTCGTCACGGACCGTCACCCAGCGTCCCCCTTCGGAACGGAACAGCGAATCGGCTTCGAACTTGGCCTCCGACGGCGGGTTGAGCAGCACCGAGACCGCCTCGAGTACACGGGCGTGTTGACCGGCCTCGTGCCATTCGCGAGCCTGCCTGAGCAACTTGGCCTGCCTCGGGTCCTGGGGAGCCAACAGGTCGATCCGGTCCCGCGCTGTCGGGTCGCCGTTGCCAACAGGCTCGGTCTTTTTAGGCGGCCGGGCCTGTGGTACTCCCAGCGGCATGGGCTGACCGCCAAAGATGTTGCGGAGAGCTCGTTCGACGGCCTGCGTCGCTGCCTTTTTCACTGCCGCCTTGGCGGCGGCCTTCTTATTGTCTGCAGTCTGTTTCTGAGCTGCCGGGTTCGCCGCCGCCTTCGGCTTTCGATCCTGGGACAGCGCAGCGCCCGGGACAATCACCGCTGCCACCAGCAACCCGATCCCCCACTGCCGACAAACCACCACCGGCGGCCACGTCCTGCACCCGACCAGGGCAACGCCAGCCAGGAAGCGAGACGGCCTTGCGAACACGGTCGGGGTCCTGGTCAAGACGAGGTTCGAGACGGATGGCCTTCAGTATAGCCGTCGCCCGATGGGGCTCCTACTGCCTACCCCAAAATCCCCGACCGGTTCTTGACGGCGCGGTCACAGAATTTCCGCAAAAAAATCGTGAACTGGTCTCCTCAACCTCGATCCGCAGCGGTAGGCTCAAGTTGCTGCTGCGGAACAGAGGCGGGTTACACATCACCGGGAGTGCATATCGGTTGGACCGTTCCAACCACCCTGACCGACAACTGATCCCGATGGAGTCCTCCACGACGTGGGACTTCCTTTTTGAAACTCGCCTTGATTCCGCCAGCCCTCTGCATGACCCGTGGCTACGGGTTTCCAGGTCGGGTCTGGCGTGGTCAGGAGCCATGACGACCACCGACTTGACCTCGCAGTGAATGAATTCTCACTGCACCGCCCCAGGAGACAGTCACCATGTGGCTTGATTCCCGCTCACTCTGGCGCCGCGCCGTCCACCGTACTCTCGCCGTTGCTCGTTCTCGGCAACGAGGCCACAGGCGTCCCCGCTGGTATTCACCAGCGGGAGTGGAACGACTCGAGGACCGCACGTTGTTGAGTGGAGCGGACCTGCTTGAGCCGAACAATTCGTTTGCCACCGCCACCGAGCTGGGCCTGGTGATGGGGCATGGCGAAGTGGAAGACTCGGCACTGTCCATCCACGAATCGGGCGATGAAGACTGGCTGGCATTCGAGCTGGCAGCTGCCAGCGGTCCGGGTCATTTCGTCGCAATCGAGTTTGACCACGAAGAAGGAGACCTCGACCTGGAGCTCTTTGATGCCGATGGCGAACTGGTGGCCTGGTCGGCCGGTGTGGACGACTTCGAGGAGATTGGCGGCGAAGGGCTCCTGGCCGGAGAGTACGTGCTGAGAGTGTTTGGGTATGACGGGGACTCCAATCCTGCATACACCGTGCACTACAACGCTCCCACCGATGACGGGGACTTTGCCGAGAGCAATGACACGATCCAGGCCGCACACGACCTGGGATCACTCGAGGGCTTCCATTTCTGGAATGACCTGTCGATCCACGACTCCGGAAACGATGACTGGTTTGTTTTTGACCTCGAGGCGGAAGCCGACTGGATCCACTTTGCCGCCATCCTCTTTGACCATCACGAGGGCGACCTCGATATCGCCCTTTATGACGGTCAGGGTGACGAAGTGGACTTCTCGTCCAGCACCAGCGACCTCGAGATGATCTGGTTGGAGGGACTCGAGTCCGGGACGTATTACCTGGAGGTGTACGGTTTCGACGGAGACACCAACCCCGACTACGAACTGGTGATTGAGGCCCCGCACGGCACCAACCAGGAAACCGGGACATTTCATCCTGACGACCTGGAGGGAAACAATACGAGAGAGACGGCGACGGATCTGGGGCTTTTGGCCGGCTTCTCGGAGGCCGGGCCGCTGTCGATCCATGAGACGGGAGACGAGGACTGGTTTCGATTCGAGACCGTTGCGACCGGCACCTCCTGGGATGGGGCCGCCATCGCGTTCTGGCACGAGGAAGGCGACCTCGACCTCGACCTCTTTGACAGCGACGGTGAGCTGCTCGACTCCGCGGATGGCATCGCCGACATGGAGTGGATCGAATTTGAGGGCCGCGTCGCAGGAGAGTATTTTCTCCGAGTGACGGGTTTTGAGGACGCGGTCAATCCCGATTACTGGCTGACCCTGAACATGCCCGAAGCGGTTGAGCTCGACTTTGCGGAGCCGAACGAGGCTTTCGAGGATGCCTATGACCTGCGGACCGTTGAGGGACTCGAGATCATCGACGGGCTGTCGATCGACATCCCCGGCGATGTCGACTGGTTCCGCTTCGAAACCCTCGGGCCGGCCACCGACTGGCACACAATCTCCATCACCTTCTTCGAGGAGCTCGGAGATCTCGACCTGGCCATCTATGACGTCGACGGCGAATTGATCGAGAGTTCCGAGAGCGTCGAGGGATTTGAACTGGTCAGTCTCGACGGTCTCGCTGCCGGCACTTACCACGCTGCGGTGTGGGGCTATGAGGGAGACACCAACCCCGAGTATGTCCTCACGTTCACTGCCCCTTCCGCACCCTCCGAACAGGGTGGTGGAGTGGCGGACTTTGCCGAGCCGAACAACGCGCAGGAGATGCCGTATGACCTGAGAGTGATCGATCAGGACGGGTTCTGGGACGGCTTGTCGATTCACGAATCCGGCGATGAGGACTGGTTCCAGTTCACCACCGTGTCGACAGGTACCGCCGCCCATGTCGTCGGCATCGACTTTGATCACGAGCTGGGCGATCTTGACATGTCGCTCTACGACGCCGAGGGAGCACTGCTCGAGACGTCCGAAAGCATCTGGGACTTCGAGGCGATCAGTCTCGAGGGACTGCCCGCGGGCACCTACTTGGTCCAGGTGGTCGGTTACAACGATGCCGTCCATCCCGACTATGTGCTCGGAATCATGGCTCCGCAGGCATTGGCACCCGACTTTGCCGAGGCCAATGATTCGCTCGCGACCGCTTTTGAGTTGCGCGATGTAAGCGGATTGGCCTGGTGGGATGGGCTTTCGATCCACGAGCCTACGGACGTCGACTGGTTCTCATTTGAATTGACCGCCGAAGCCAACTGGGCCCACGCGGTCGGAATTGACTTTTACCACGCGACCGGTGACCTCGATCTCGTGCTCCACGATGCCAACGGCACCGCCATTGCAGACTCCACGGGTATCAATGACGGCGAGGACATCTCGCTGGACGGACTCGCGGCCGGCACCTACTTCCTTTCCGTTGCCGGATCCAACGACGCGACCCTCCCCGCGTACGCGATCTGGATTGATGCGCCGCACGAGTACCACGGTGAAGAGGAAGGCTGGTTTGCGGAGGACTGGGCCGAGATCAATGATCAGCCCGAGCAGGCAACCTTCCTGCGTGACATCGACGGCCACCAGGTCTGGGGAGGCCTCTCGATCCACGACGGGGAAGATGTCGACTGGTTCGGATTTGAGCTGCTGGCCGAGGGGACCACTCACCACCATGTCGCGATCGAATTTCACCACGCCGAAGGTGACCTGGACCTCGCCCTGCACGATGGTTCCGGCGCATTGCTGGTCGAGTCGACCGGGGTCAGCGACGGGGAACAGATCTCGTTGGCCGGATGGCCGGCGGGGCCTTATCTGTTGCAGGTGACCGGTTTCGACGGAGCCGCCAATCCTGACTACCAACTCGTCATCGACGCTCCGCACTGGGACGAGGGGAGTTTTGGCGGGAGCTACCCAGCCGACTCCCACGAGCCCAACAACGCCTTCGAAGACGCGGTCGACCTCCGCACGATCGAGGGGCGCACACAGATCACCGATCTCTCCATTCACACCTCGCACGACACCGACTGGTTCCGCTTCACCACCACCGCAACCGCCACCGAAGGGCACTCGGTCCGGATCGACTTCGAACATGCACTCGGCGATCTCGACATGGCCCTCTTTGACGAACATGGCGAACTCGCATTCTCCGACTCCGTCGAGGATTTCGAGAACATCAGCCTCGAGGGCCTGCTGCCGGGCACGTACTGGTTGCAGGTATTTGAGTACTCAGGACATACCAACCCCGAGTACACGCTCACGATTGAGGCTCCCGTTGATCGTGCCCCGGCTCCGGACCGGCTCGAAGAGAATGACACGCTGGAAACGGCCACGGTGGTTCGTAGCGACTCGGTCACCGGCGCATTGGCCGGTGCCCTGTCACTCGAAGGTCTCTCGATCCACGCCGACAGCGACACGGACCTCTTTGCCTTCACTACCGTCGCCTCGGCAACAGCCGCGCACGAGTTGTCGATCGATTACCGTCGTGGAGACGGAGACCTGGTGCTGGCCCTGCTCGGCAGCGATGGAGATGTCATCGCCTCGTCGACCGGCGAAGACGGTCACGCTCGACTCTCACTCGATGGCATCGACATGGGAAGCTACCTGGCAAGGGTCAGCGGGTTCGACGGCGCGACCAATGTGTACGACATCGAATTCGATGTGCCGCGTGCCGAAGGGAGCGGCGGCGAATCGGCTCAAGACGCCTGGACGGTGATGGTCTATATCACGGCCAGCAACCTCGAAACCTTTGCCCACTCGGACATCAACGAGATGGAACAGGCTGTCGCGGACCTGCCCGGTTCAGTGAACCTCTCCGTGCTCTGGGACCAGAGCGCCGCGGGCGAGACCTTCAGCACCGGTGGAGGGTCCCAGGCCGCCTGGGGAGGGACCGGTCGCGCGATCGTCACCGCCGACGGCAACCCCCACGTCGTTGCCACCGAGTTTGAACTGCTCGGGGAACTCAACACCGGTGCCCCCGACACCCTGGCTGATTTCATCGACTGGACGGTCGAGGAGGCTCCGGCAGAGCGGTACGCGTTGATCATGTGGGACCACGGCAGCGGGCTGCAGGGGTTCAATTACGACGATCTCGATGGTGTCGCATCCGACCACATGACCACGCCTGAGCTTCTCGAGGTGCTGGCCGATCCCGAACGGCCTCATCTCGACGTGCTCGCCTTCGACGCCTGCCTGATGGCGATGGCCGAAGTGGGCCACAGTCTCGCCAACCACGCCGGCGTCTTCGTGGCGTCCCAGGAGGTCGTGGGGGCTGACGGGCACGACTACACCACTCTGTTTGCAGTGCTTGAAGAAGCGCCCGAGTCTGTCGGCGGGACGGCGTTGGCCACCGGATTTGTCGACAGTTACCAGGATCAGTACGAGGGCGACTTCTGGGGCTGGGACACACAGAGCGCCGTCACCTCCGACGGATACTCGTTGCTGGTCGACGCTCTCGGCGGGTTTGTCGATGCCGCTCTGGCAGGCACCGAGGATGATCTGGAGCTGTTGCGAGATGCGCGAGAAGACGCGATCACCTATGACATCGCGTTCCTGAGAGATCTCGGGAGTTTTGTCGGCCCGGTGGCCGACAGTGCAGACGCCTCCACGGCACTCCGCGAGGCGGCGATCGAGGTCGAGCTGGCGATCGACGAGATGATGCTCGCGCGATCCGAAGACACGCGAGAGAGTTCCGGCATTTCCATTTTTCTACCCGACAATGCCACCACTGCCGGAACGTGGTACACCACTCCGTACACGTCCTTCAACGACGCGACCGGGTGGACAAACCTGATCGCGGAGATGGGCGGAACCGGCCGTGGGGGGGCAGGTAGCGGAGGCGGACGATCACTGGCCGGACCAGACTGGAGCGAGCAGAACGACGTGGCCGCATCGGCACACGACCTGAACACGCTGGTCGGTGGCGGGCACAGCTTCGACGGGCTCAACCTGCATGCCCCCGACGATGTCGACTGGTTCCGCGTGACCATCGGCAGCACCGGGACTCCGTCGTCGCTTGTCACAGCAACACCCTCAGGCGGTGAGACCGATCCGATCCGACTCTCGCTGCACGGCTCGACTGGGTCCACGACGCTCGAAACGTCAAACAATGGCCCCGGCCCGCAGCAGGTCAGCCTCGATGGACTCGATCCAGGCACATACCTCTTACGGATTGATTCGCCCAATGCCACATCCATCGGCGGATACGAGTTGCTCATCGATGCCCCCGACGGGGATGCGTCTGACGACTGGGCTGGAGACAACAGTTCGATCGACAAGGCCTTTCATTTGGGCACGATTGGCAGCCACAGGGTCTTTTCCGGGCTCGGCGTCTCCGCCGAGACCACAGACTTCTTCACATTCGACACTCCACGGCGTGCCGGCGGGGCTCTCTATGATCTGGCCGTCACCTCCCCGACGGGCCAGCCCATCACCGTTGTGCTCAAAGACGACTCGGGCACCCTGGTCAGCCAGGCCAGTGGTGACGGAACGCTGGCGCTCGATTACATCGCCAGCGGCGGCGGCGAGCAGCTGACCCTGCAGGTCACCGCCGGGGCCACGACGGCGTCCTATTCGTTGCATTTCGCTCCGCGCGAGGCCAGCATCGCCGTCGATCTTGATGGATTTGGCGATCTCGTCGTGTCCGACACGGCCGCCGATGGACAGGACGACCACGTCATCATCAGCACCGCCAATGGGCTCGTCACGGTCAACACACCCGACCACGTCATCTCGGCGACCACGGGCACGCTTGTCGATCCGCACACGGTAGAAATCGACATCAGCCAAATCACCGGAGACGTGCGGGTGGTGGTGGGCAACGGAGACGACCTGGTCGATGCCGCGGCTGCTGACATGGTCCTTCGTCTGCTCGGTGGAGGCGGAAACGACACCTTGATTGGCGGTTCTCACAACGACGTCCTCAATGGCGGATCCGGCGACGACCAGTTGACCGGTCAGGCCGGCCACGACCGACTGTTTGGCGGGGGCGGGCGAGATGATCTCGGAGGCGGTCCCGGAAACGACCACCTCAACGGACAGGGCAGCGAGGACGTGGTGCATGGCCACGACGGCAATGACACCCTCAACGGTGGATCGGCCAACGACAGGTTGTACGGCGATGCCGGCCACGACCGGATCAACGGTGGCAGCGGGCATGATGTGCTCAATGGAGGCAGTGGCAACGACACGGCCTATGGCAACAACGGCAATGATGTGCTGCGTGGAGGCGGAGGCCGGGACTGGCTATCCGGTGGAGCCGGCGGCGACAAGCATTTTGGCCAGGGCAGCAATGACACCCTGCAGGGTGGAGCCAGCAACGACCTCATCCATGGCGGGGCAGGCATCGACCAGGTGTTTGAAACGGGCAATGGAGACTTCACGCTCGCCGCCGCCGTGCTCACCGGCCAGGGAGTCGATCAGCTATTGAGTGTCGAACAGGGACGCATTGAAACCGGAGACGGCGACAACATGATCGACGCCTCCCAGTTTCCTGGCAGCGTCGTCTTCCTCGGAGGGGCAGGCGATGACCTGCTGATTGGTGGCAATGCGATCGACCGTCTCGTGGGACAAGACGGAAACGACACGATCCTGGGCCACGGCGGCCACGACCGGATCTTCGGCGGGCTCGGACACGATGAGCTCGATGGAGGAGACGGCAACGACTTCCTGCGTGGGCAGGCCGATGCCGACGTTGTCCGGGGGGGCAATGGCGACGATACGCTCAACGGCGAGCACGGCAATGATTCGCTGTATGGAGGCGACGGGGACGATGTGGTGAGAGGCGGCAGCGGAGACGACCACGCTGCCGGCGAAGCGGGAGATGACCGGGTCTTCGGTCAATCCGGTTCCGACGCCCTGTGCTCCGAAGACGGTGACCACTTGGTGGGGAGCGCAGCCGAGATCGACCGCTGTGCCGAAGTGTTCAATGAGTGGGCCGACCAGCTCGCCTGATGTTGCGTGGGCCGAACGGGATGAGACACGGGTGGAATGACCACGCCTGACTGTTCGAGAATCAGAACACTGTGCTAAAAGGGATGGCAAGGTGGTTTCTCGAAGTGGAATCAACCACATGCACCAGGAACGACGTGGCACAAGCCCACTGCCCCGCCGCAGCCTTCTGAAGGTAGGTTCCCTGCTGCTGGGCGGCCTGGGGCTGTCCGACCTGCTGAGGTTGCGAGCCACTGCCGGAGACGCTGGCAGGTCCAACACAGCCGTGATCCTCCTTTGGCTCGAAGGCGGTCCCAGCCACCTGGAAACCTACGACATGAAGCCAAACGCTCCGCGGGAATACCGCGGGGACTTCTCACCCATCACCACGGCTGTGCCCGGGATGGATGTGTGTGAGCTGCTGCCGCGTCACAGCAAACTGGCCGACCGATTCAGTATCATCCGTTCCATCACTCACGAGATCCCCGATCATCCCGGTGCCGCCGGGCGGATGTTGACAGGACGGACTCCCCGGAACATCAGTGCTCTCGTCTCGGAACACCCGACGTTCGATGCCTTCGTTGGTTCGATACGCGAGGAATCCTGCCAATCGGGTCTCCCTCAGTTTGTTTCCAACAAGCCTCGACTGAAGGGCGGTGGCCAGGCTTGGTTGGGCCCGACCTCCGGCCCCTTCGTCGTTGACCTTCTCACTCCCAAAATGGCGCAGCTCCCGATCGGCCCCGACTTCGATCGATGCGACCCGGAATTCTCAGTCGCCAACCTTGACCTTCACGAGCAGGTTGCCAAACGGCTCAATGATCGCATGACACTGCTGAAGGCATTTGACCAGTTTCGACGTGCGTTGGATTCGCACCCGCAGATCGCATCGAGTGACCGATTTCAGCAGCGGGCGGTCGACTTGCTGAGTTCCTCAGCCACCCGGGACGCATTCGATCTCGACCGCGAACCCGGATCGGTGCGAGAACGCTACGGTCGCAACACCCTGGGGCAAAGCGCGTTGTTGGCACGACGGCTGGTCGAAGCGGGATCCAGTATGATCACGCTCGACTGGGGCCGCGTCTCCCGAAAATACGCCACGTGGGATGACCACGGCGATGTGCATCACATCTTTGATGCCATGAAAAGCCGGGCCCCCATTTATGACCAGGCACTCACTGCGCTGATCGAAGACATCCACCAGCGCGGTCTCCAAGAGCGAGTCCTCGTGGTCGCCATGGGAGAATTCGGGCGCACGCCGAGGGTCAACATGGGGCGAGGCAAGAGCCCGCTGTGGCCGGGCCGAGATCACTGGCCGGGGGCCATGTCCGCGCTCGTGTCCGGCGGCGGCTGGAAAATGGGCCAGGTGATCGGCCAGACAAACAGCAAAGGGGAATACCCTTCTGAGCGACCACTCAATCCCAACGACCTCGTCTCAACCATTTACCGGTTCCTGGGCATCAACCCCGAAACCACAATGATCGACCACCGAGGCCGACCGCTGCCACTGCTACCGTCCGGCGAGCCCATACGGGAGCTCTTGTAAGGGGAACGGCGGCGGCTCCATCGCCAGCTAGCTGGCCGCCGGCCCACGACTCCGGCGGTGCTTGCTGTCTCGGCGACGCTTGTTGCGACACAGCCGGCAGATGCGGCCGAGATACTGGCGACGCCCCGAGGCCGTGTGTTTGTCGTAAAGAACATAGAACGGTTCGGCGGCTGGCCAGCGGCTCCGGCAGTCTCGACACGCCCGGACCGCCAGCTTGGCACCTCGTCTGGCGGCCTTCTGACGCAATCCGCGTGCCAGTGAGCGGAGCTGTTTCTCCAGTTCCTGCCGGTACGCGTCCCAGCGGCGGAGACTGGCATCGGCCGCTTTCTGTGAGACCCGGCGCTGCTTGGCCTTGGAAAACGGCATCCTCATCACCTCGGCCCAGGATCGTTTGATACCAAGTTTCTGGAGGTGATAGACGACGCGGCGACGCGAGATCTCAGGCGTGTTGTCCCGGTTCCAGAGCAAGGCGATCTGCTCGGGTGTGCAACGCGAGGCATGAGCCAGCAAAAACGTATGGAATCGTTCGAGCTGTTCGGACGTCAGGCGGACGGCGTCCCGGGCCTGGCGGGACCGCTTGCGATCAATCAGGTTCAGCCGACCAAGCTTTTTCTGGATGGCATTTCGCGTGTAGCCCACCAGGACATCGGCGTCGATCGAGATCGAGGCGGCGGTCCAGCCAGCGCGTATCAGCTGACGCAACTCCCGTTCTGCCGCCGGTGTCCACCTCTTACGAGGAATCCCGTCTCCGACAAAATCGAGCCTCGCCGCCTTATTCTGTATGGCGGCGGGAGTCCGACCACTGATCTCCATCTCGCTCGCCGAGAGCCCCTGCGCCAGGAGCTCCCTGAGCTGGTCGATCTCCTGCTCTGTCCAAAATTGCCCCGGCATCCCTCTCGCCCGCGCCTCGACCGTCGTCGGTGACCGTTGAAGTTTCTGCATCCAGCAGCTATCTTGACGCGTTTGCATGGTAACGAGACGGGGTGCGATTCCCAATCCAACGGATCAAATTCGGTTGATCTCACAATCGGGCTCGCTGAAACGGCCCGCGACAGCGCGGACCATCTCCCTCCCCCCTCTCCATCTCCTTGGCTCACTCCCCAGCGCATCCCTCCAGGTGTTTTCGCCATGTCGACAGACCTGCAGATCGAATTGACCAATCGGACCGACGAAGAGACGGGCACCAAGGCCTGCGAGCAGCTCCGCAGCCAGGGTCAAACTCCTGGCGTCCTTTATGGCAACGACGCGGGCACGGTCTCCATCAAGACCAGCACCAGCTCACTGCGTCCCCTGATTGACCGAGGGATCCGGGTGCTCGACATCGCGATGGATGGTGAGACGCAGAAGGCGATGTTCCGAGAAGTCCAGTGGGACACGTTCGGCGTCACCGTGCAGCATTTCGACCTGCTCCGGATCGATGCCAACCAGCGGATCGAGATCGAGGTGCCCGTCGAATTGCGTGGAACCGCGCCTGGTACCAACAGCGGTGGCCAACTCGAACAACCGCTGCACACCGTGCGAATTGACTGCCTGGCGGTGGAAGTGCCAGAAAAGTTGACGGTGAGAATCAACCATCTCGAAATCGGCGACTCGGTCACGGTCGCCGAACTGGAACTCGAAGGCGATGCCCGGTCGACACTCGAGCCGGATGCCGTGATCGCCAGGGTTGTGGAGGTCCGCGACGAGGACGAGCCGGAAGTCGGCGAGGATGGCGAACTGGAGATGGGTGCCGCCGAGCCGGAAGTGATCGGACGAGGTGGTGACGACGAAGATGGTGGCGACGACGAGTAGCCAGTCGGTCGGGAGTGACCGGGCATGAAAGTGATCGTCGGGCTGGGCAATCCCGGCCGCCGTTACCACAGCACACGGCACAACGTCGGTTTCGACGTGCTCGACCGAATTGCCGCGACCCACGGTGGCATCAGCACCCGAGAACGGTTCGATGCCGAGATTGGAGACGTGCAGGACGGAGATCTGAGGCTCCTCCTGGTGGCGCCGCAAACGTTCATGAACAACAGCGGACAGTCGGTCGGCCCATTGCTCGATTTCTACAAGCTGGATCCGTCCGCCGTGCTTGTCATCTGCGACGACCTCAACCTGCCGTTGGGCCGATTGAGATTGCGAGAACGCGGGTCGGCAGGTGGTCAAAAAGGACTCGCCGACGTCATCCGCCGACTCGGCACACAGGACGTCGCCAGGCTGCGGATTGGCATTGGCCAACCTCCACCACGATTTGAAGCCACCGATTACGTGCTCGGCAGATTTCGCGACGACGAGCAGAATGAGATCGACGTGGCGATTGCTGAGGCCGCGGAAGGCGCGTTGCTCTGGGCCCGGAGTGGAGCCGCCGCCGCCATGAACCGACTCAACCCCTCAGCGGCCCGGCCCTCAAACGCCGACGATGACCCCACCAGCAAAGCCGACGGATTGTCCAGCCCGCCTGGCGGGTGAATACCAGAGAGTTCACAACTTGGCGGTCCATCGAAGGCCCATCGGGCGCCGCGAATATGTGCCACAGCCTGAACATTGCAAATCGCGGCCAAGACGATACAACGGAAGCACGGAGGGACGTTGCCGCCCTGCATCGTATCACTCCAGTTCTTTTCAGGATTCCCGGGCCGATTCCCGGCGTTCCACCCTCACGGACTCCGTTTTCCCCAGGCCAGTGTTGGCCTCAGACCAAGGACTTTCTCCCGTGGCACAGAACTACTATGAAGGCATGTTCCTGGTCGACAGCGGCAAGTTTGCCAACGATCCCGAAGGCGTGATGACGCACGTCCGAGAGCTGTTGGAAAAAACCGGAGCCACGCTGCGAGAGGATCGGGTCTGGCTGGACGGCAAGCTCGCCTATCCCATCGATGGTCGCCGCCGGGGTGTGCACTTCCTGGTCTATTTCCAGGGCGACGGCAACGCCAACACCGAAATCGCCCGCCAGGTGAGACTCTCGGATCTTGTCCTCAGACACATCGTGATTCGGCATCCCGAGATTATGTGGGACCGGCTGGTCGCCGCCATCAGCGGCGGGGTCGAGACCGAGGCTCCAACAGAGACCGCTCCCGCGGCAGAAACCACAACCCAGGAGCCTGCGGACAAGGCTGCCGAGGAATCGGCAGAAGAGGAGACTGGCGACGATGACGGGTCTTCGGAGGAGGCGAGCACGGAGACGGCGGCTGAGGAAGAGACTGCCGAAGCCAGCGAAACAACGTAATAGTCTCGGCCGAGCCGAGACATGATTTTTGTTCCGGGTAGGGGACAACGCCGGGAGACCGGCAAGTAAGGAGATGCACGGATGGCAAGCTTTAACAAGGTGATCCTGGTGGGCAACCTGACCAGAGATCCGGAACTGAGGCACATCCCGTCAGGCACCGCCGTCACAGACCTCGGCCTGGCCGTCAATCGCACCTGGACGGACCGCAACACCAATCAACGAAACGAGGAAACCACTTTCGTCGATGTCACCTGCTGGGGGCGTACAGCGGAAATCGCCTGCGAGTATCTCAGCAAGGGACGGCCAGTCCTGATCGAAGGTCGGCTCCAGATGGACGAGTGGAATGATCGCGAGACGGGCCAGAAACGCACCAAGCTCAAGGTGGTGTGCGACAACATGACAATGCTCGGATCTCGCAATGACACGGGTGGAGGAGGTGGAGGAGGGCCATACTCACCTCCGCCACAATCGGCTCCACCTGCAGCCACCGGCCAACCGGCAGGCGACAACTTCTCCAGCCCGCCAGATGACGAAGTGCCGTTTTAGACCACGCCCTGAATCACGTCCGAAATCGCGGCCGCGAGTCTTCCGGTCGCCCGACAGTCTGTTCGATCTACTTCCTGGCCCATTTCCAGATCCTTCCTTGCATGATCCGGGCTTGCCCCGGCCAGTCCCATGAGTCGCAAGCGGTCCACCCCTCACGTTGCCGGCAGCACCAACAACTCCGTCGAATTGCTTCTGGCCGAACCCGTTCCTTCTCTCGGGCTGCCCGGTGACTTGGTCAAGGTCAAGCCGGGCTTTGCACGCAACTACCTGATCCCCCAGGGACTCGCGACGGTGGCCACCGAGGAGAACAGGCAGGCCGTGGAGAAACACCGCGCCCGGATCCTGGAGCTGCAGGCCGCTGAAATCAAGCAGCAACAGGCTCTCGCCGAGAAGATCTCGGCCCATAGCGTGACGATCGAGGCCAACGCGAGCGAGGACGGACAGCTCTACGGTTCGGTCAACCAGAACGACATTTCCACGGCACTGGCCGAGGCCAACTTTGACATCTCCGCCGACCAGGTGAAGCTCTCCGGCCTGCTCAAGGAACTGGGGATGTACACCGTGCAGGTCCAGTTGCATGATAGTGTCGAGGCCGACCTGAAAGTCTGGGTCGTGCCGACGGCCGAAGGGATGGACGACGGCGAGGAGTGATGCTCGCGATGGCGGTCGCAGCCACCACCACATCCGGACCCGACCGGCTTCCTCCGCAAAGCCTGGAAGCTGAGCGTGGTGTGCTCGGCAGCGTGCTGTTGATGAACGAGGTGCTCGATGAGGTCACCGAGCTTCTCAGCACCGACCACTTCTACACCGATGCCCACCGCAAAATCTTCGCCGCCATCCGTCGGCTCTACGATCAGCATTCCTATGCGATCGATCCCCTGACGCTTGCCGAGGAACTCGAGAGGCATGGTGAGCTTGAGGACATCGGTGGCAGCTCCTACCTGCTGCAACTCCTCGAGAGTGTTCCTCACGCGGGCCACGCCAAGCACTACGCGGGGATCGTCCGCGAAAAATGGATCCAAAGGCAGCTGATCTTTGCCTGCAACGAGATCTTGATCGAGTGTTACGACGGATCCCACACGCCCGACGACGTACTGGCCTCGGCCGAGCAACGGGTCTTCAGCATTCTCGACAGCCAGGGAGACACGAGAAAGATCGCAATCAACGACATCCTCATGGATGCCTTTGATCGCATCAATGAGCGGCTGGAAAACGACGAGGTGATCAGTGGAATCCCCACCGGGTTCACAGACCTGGACACCAAGCTCAATGGTCTGCAACCGACCGAGCTCATCGTGCTCGCCGCCCGACCCTCCATGGGGAAGACCGCCCTGGTGTGCAACATCGCCGAGGGCATCGCCATGGAGGCCGGCAAGGGGGTGCTCCTGTTCAGTCTCGAGCAATCCAATCTCGAACTGGCTGAGCGACTGCTTTGTATCCGTTCGGAGGTCAACAGCCACCGGCTGAGAGCGGGAACCCTCACGCCCGAGGAACGTCAACTGCTCGTCCAAGCATCCCAGGAGCTCTCAGAGGCCTCCTTGTTTCTCGACGACCACCCGGGTCGGACGATCGCCCAGATCACTGCCGTCGCCCGCCGATTGCAACGTCGGGACGACATCGGTGTCATCATCATTGACTACCTGCAGCTGATCGAACCGGAAGACAAGTCCTCTCCACGTGAACAACAAATCGCCTTGATCACCCGGCGACTCAAGGCCCTCGCCAAGGAACTCTCCGTTCCCGTCATCGCCCTGGCCCAGCTCAACCGCGGGGTTGAACACCGCGAGGACAAGCGGCCCAGGCTGAGTGACCTCCGAGAAAGCGGAGCGATCGAACAGGACGCGGATGTCGTCATGTTTTTGCACAGGGCCGAGCATTACAACCCGGAGGACCGCCCGGGTGAGGCCGACGTGATCATCGCCAAAAACCGCAACGGTCCGACCGACACCGTCACCTTGACCTGGATCAAGGAATCGATGCGTTTTGCCAGCTTCAGCCATCTCGATGAGCCAGACGGGGGGTACTTCGCCCGCGCGTCGGATTCCGATGGGTTTGGCAACGACTCGTACTAGAGGGTGTCGCGGTCTGCGGATTGACTGGCCAGCGGTCCGGTTGTGAGGTCCCCCGGCTGAGAACTCCCCGTCAGAGCAGGCTTTTCACTTTGACGGCAGGTGGTTCTGATCCGTATGATGGTTGGATCAGTCAAAGCTGATCGGTTAGGAAAGCTGCAACGATTGGCTTACCGATCCCGCCTCCCGCACAGCCCCACCGCCGTCGCTTCCCCTGATCGACTGCCTCACGGAGCCCTCCCGACGATGATGCTTTCTCCCTCACGATGCACCTCGCTGTCCCGATTCTTGCATGCCGTCCTCTTGGTATCCCTGGTGGCCGAGGTGGTCCTCGCGCAGGCTCCTCCGTCCATCTCGACGACCCGTCCCTTGGCCGTCCGCCCGGGACAGGCGATCGATCTCAAGATCCAGGGTGCCAACCTGGTTGGTGTCAGCGATGTGTGGACAAGTTTCCCGTCGACGAAAGCCCTGGTGGGAGACACCAAGAACAAGGCCCAGTGCGTATACAAGCTGACCGTCCCTGCGGACGCATCCGTGGGCTTTCATGCGATCCGAGTTGCTGGCCCCGGCGGGCTCTCACCTTTGAAGCTCGTGCTGGTCGACGACATCCCCACGACCGCCCAGGCCGGTGACAACTTTTCCCGGGGCAAGGCCCAGGCCCTGTCGCTGCCAGCCGCCGTAGACGGCACCACGGATGCTCTCAAGAAACGCGTCTACAAGTTCAACGCCGAGAAGGGACAGACGGTTTCAGTCGAGGTCGTGGCCAAGCGGATCGGTTCGGCTCTCGACCCCCTGCTGCGTCTGCTGGATGCCAACGGCAAAGAACTCGTCTATAGCGACGACGCAGCCGGTCTCAACGGGGACAGCCGGCTCCATCACACGTTTGCAGCCAAGGGCGAGTACTTCATCGAGGTCCGTGACATCCAATGGACTGGTGGTGGCGGACACCACTACCGGCTCCGCTTGGGAGACTTCCCTGACGTCACGGCGCCCTACCCCCTGGGCATCAAGCGTGGGGGATCCGCCACCGTGTCGTTCTCCGGCGCGCATGTCACCGGTGTTGAGCCGGTCAAGCTCCAACTGCCGGCCGATTCACCGCTCGAGTGGATTCCCGTCGGAGCCAAGCGGTCCGGCGGCAAGAGTAGCGGCTTGGTGACGCTCGCCGTCAGTAACTCGGACGAGGTCATCGAAACGGAGCCGAACGACGGACGCGACAAGGCCACCCGCGTGCCCCTGGGTGCGAATCTCAACGGCCGATTCGACAAGCCGGGTGATGTCGACCATTTCGTGGTTGCCGCCAAGAAGGGGCAGAAATTCACGCTGACCGGCATCACACGCCGGGTTGGCTCACCCGCATCCGTTTATCTCCGGATCCTCAACAAGGATGGCGGCAAGGTAGCTGAGGTGACCGACTTCGGGATCACCGACAGCGTGATCACCTACACGTTTCCCGCCGACGGCGACTACTTCGTAGCTCTCACCGACCGCGATCGCCGTGGCGGAGGTGGCTTTGCCTACCGGGTCACGGTTGACGAAGTCACCACCAGCTTCAAGCTCACCGCCTCGGTCGCTCACCTCAACGTGGCCGTCGGTGGGACGGCCGCGGTCACCGTCAATGCGGCCCGCAATGGGTACAACGGCCCCATCGCCATCGCCGCCGTCGGGCTCCCGTCAGGACTCACCAGCACGCCAACCGTGATTGGTGCAGGCCGCACCAACGCCGTGCTCACCGTGACCGCCGATGACAAGGCCCCCAAGGGGAAAATCGTCCCGATCCGAGTGGCCGGCACCGCGAAGATTGGTGACGCTGACGCCACCACGAACGCGTCGGTCGAGGCCCCGCTGAAGGCCATCTTTGGCGGACTGCCCTGGCCCCCCTCGACGCTGTCGCAGGAGGTCGCCGTGGCTGTCGCCCCGCCCGCCGTCTTCTCGCTGCGAACCACGCCGCAGACGGTCGTCTTTGGCCGAGATCTCACAGCGAAGGTCAAGGTCACCGTCGTGCGACACAACAAGGACTACAAGGAGGCCATCAACCTCGTGCTGCAGCCTGCCAAGAACGGGCTGCCCGGCGGGATCTCAGCCGCCCTCAAACCGATCCCGGCCGGCAAAAACGAGATTGAAATCACCTTCACCGGCAACAACAAGGCGCCGTTGGGTGAGTTCACGGCCAACCTCAATGCCCAGCTGAAGAAGGGAAAAAACACCGTCACACAGCCGGTCCCCTCGATCGGGCTTTCACTGAAAGCGCCGCTGAATCTGAAGGCGGCAGTCGCCGGACCGAAGCTCGCCCGGGGTGGCCAGTTGAAGGTCAAAGTGACCGTCGAACGGAATCCGTCACTGGGTGGAGCCGTTGCTTTGACGGTAGCCAATCTCCCCAAGGGCGTGACCGCAGCGGCGGCGAACATCCCGGCCGACAAGACTGAGGTTGAAATCGTTCTCAGTGCTGCACAAGATGCTCAACAGGGCGCGATCAAAAACCTCGTCATCAAGGGCACGGCAACTGTCGGCAAGGTCAAACACGCCGCCGACGCGCCCGCCGTGGCGGTGACTGTCGAATAACCCACACACACTTCTGACTCTTTTCACCAGTCCACAGAGAACCGAACAGCCACAAGCACACCACACCCCGGCGGCGCGGCGTCCGCTCCACCGGATTATTCACAGGGATGCAGAAACTGTTCCACGACGGAGATCATCTGTCATGCGGCGAATCTTGACTCAGACCTTTCTCGGCCTCATGGGCCTTGGGCTCCTGGCTCCCTCGACCACCTTGGCCGAGGAAGCTCTCGTGACAGTCGGCAAGCCGGCCAGTCTCGAGTTCGCTCCCACCAGCCTCCAACTGGCTGGCAAACGGGCCCGCCAGCAACTCCTGGTGTCGGCCAAGTACCCGTCCGGTGAACTCCGAGACCTCACCACAGTCGCCAAGATCACCTCGTCGAATCCCAAGGTCGTCGTCGTGAAGGACGGCAAGGCCCTGCCCACCGGCGACGGCACCGCCGTACTGACTGCCGACATCGGAGGCCAGAAGGCCACGATCAAGGTAACCGTCAAGAACTTCGGAGGAGCCCACCCGTTCAGCTTTCAGAACGAGATGCTGGCCGCCCTCTCCAAGGGTGGCTGCAACGCCGGCGCCTGCCACGGTTCACCGTCGGGCAAAGCCGGATTCCGTCTCTCGCTGCGGGCGTTCGACCCCCCGCTCGACATCCTCACGCTGAGACACGAGTACTTCGGACGTCGGACCAATGCCATGGATCCCGCCGACAGTCTGCTCGTCAAAAAAGCCATGATGGAAGTCGCTCATGGCGGTGGAAAACGTGTTCGCAAGGGTGATCCGGTCTACCAGACGTTTGTCGGATGGATCGGCGAAGGGCTGAAGCTCGATGCCGAAGGCACCCCGTCGCTCGTCAAAACAGAGCTGCTTCCCAAGAAGCGCGTGCTGCAGCCCAAGAGCAACCTGCAACAGCTCGTCCTCCTGGGGCACTTCAGCGACGGTTCTGTCCGCGATCTGACCCCACTGGCCGTGTTCACCTCGTCCAACGAATCGGTCGCGACGGTCAGCGCCGATGGACTGGTTGAAAAAACGGGCCGCGGTGAAACCGCCGTGCTCGCCCGGTACCTCGACAAGATGACCACCAGCCATGTGACCTTCCTCGAAGACGTGGAGGGGTTCGCCTGGAACAACCCCAAAGCCAACAACTTCGTGGACGAGCGCGTCTACGAAAAGCTGAAGCAGCTGCAGATCCTGCCCAGCGATCTCTGCACGGACGAGGAATTCCTGCGTCGCGCCTATATCGACACCACCGGGCGACTGCCCAAGGTGGACGAGGTGCAGGCCTTTCTCGCCGACAAGAGCGCCGACAAACGAGCCAAGCTCGTCGACCAGCTGCTCGAGAAGGACGACTTTGCCGAATTGTGGGCCCTCCGCTGGGCCGACATCCTCAGATCCAACAGCAAGAAGATCAAGACGCAGGGCGTCCACAAGTTCTACCGCTGGATCTATGACGCCGTTCGGACCGACAGGCCACTCGACCAGTTCACCCGTGAGCTGATCACCGCCAGTGGCAGCGTCTATGAAAACCCGGCCGCCAACTACTGGCGGGCCAGTCGGGACCCCAACGACGCCGTGGAAACGACCGCGCAGTTGTTCCTCGGCATCCGCATCCAATGTGCCAAGTGCCACAACCACCCGTTTGAGCGCTGGACACAGGACAACTACTACGGCATCGCCGCCGCCTTCACCCGGATCGGTCGCACCAAGGGAGCTCGTCCCGACGACGAGGTAATCTTCCCGGCCAGTTCAGGTGAGATTAAGCAGCCCCGGACCGGCAAGACCATGAAGGTCCACCTGCTGCTCAAGGGCGACGTTGATGTGCCCGATGACCAGGACCGCAGACGGGTTTTTGCTGAGTGGCTGACCAGTGCCGAAAACCCCTTCTTTGCCAAGGCCTCGGTCAACCGTATCTGGGGTCACCTCATGGGACGCGGTATCGTGGAACCGGTTGATGATTTCCGCGACTCCAACCCCCCTTCCAATGACAGGCTGCTCGACGAACTGGCGAGCAAGTTTGCCGAGAACAACTTCAGCCGCAAATGGGCCATCCGGACCATCATGACGAGCCGGACCTACCAGCTCAGTTCGCGGAAGAACAAGTTCAATTCCGACGACGAGATCTACAACTCTCACGCCACCACCCGGCTGCTCAGCGCCGAGCAGTTGCTTGACGCGATCTGCCAGGTGACAGACGTGCCCGAGAGTTTCAAGGGAGTTCCCGCCGGGACCAGGGCCGTGGCATTGCCCGAACCGCCCAGCGACCACTACTTCCTCAAGATCTTCGGTCAGCCCCAGCGCGAGATGGCCTGTGCGTGCGAGCGTTCCAATGAATCGAACCTCTCACAGGCCCTGCAGATGATCAACGGTCCCGTCGTGCACAACAAGCTGCGTGCCGACAACGGTCGGATCGCCAAGATGATTGGCGAGAAGAAGTCCGACGACGTGATCATTACATCGCTCTACATGGCAGCACTCGCTCGCCAGCCCGCGGCGGCCGAAATGGCCGCAGCCAAGAAGCACATCGCCAACAGCAAGGACCGGCGATTGGCTCTTGAGGACGTCGGCTGGGCCGTGCTGAATTCCAAGGAATTCCTCTTCCAGCACTAGGCCAACCGGCAAAGGCAAAACCGGCAAAGGGCCGGGCTCGCGATGCGGGCCCGGCCCTTTTTTGTCCTCACCGGTGCCAAGGCAGGGGGACAACTGCAATTCGCAGCGACGGTCACGTTGTGTATTCGGAATTCAGCCGCACATACTCGGTCGTCAGGTCGCAGGTCCAGAACCTCGTCGCGGACTCACCAAAGGGAAACGACAGATGGATCTCGACCTGGGCGTCGTCGCGCATCGATCGGCTCAACGCCTCCTCGTCATACTCCACCGGAGTCCCCGCCTCGTAGATCACGACACCATTGATGGCCAGCGTGATGTCTTCCTCGACCAGCTCAACCCCGGTTCGTCCACAGCAGCTGACGATCCGCCCCCAGTTGGGATCATTCCCCGTGATGGCCGTCTTGACGAGGGCGTCGTCGGCCACAGTCCGGGCAATCCACTCTGCCTCTTCCACGGACCTCAATCCCGTCACGTCGATTTGGACCAGGTGATCGGCTCCCTCCGCATCGGCCACGATCGCCCGTGCCAGGTCCTGGCACACGGCGGTGATTGCCTCGCTGATCGCCTCAAGACTCGAGGCTTCCAGTTCGAGGCTGCCATCGCCACCGGCCAGCAACAGCACCGAATCACTGGTACTGGTATGGCCCTCGACGCTGATGCTGTTGAAACTGGCATCGACCGCCCGCCGCAAAAAACGATCGGTGGTCTCAGCATCGAGCGGGGCGTCAGTCATCACCACCGCGAGCATCGTTGCCATGTTGGGGCCGATCATGGCGGCCCCCTTGGCCACGCCGCTGACCCGCCAGGCCCCTCCCGGTCCCGTCACCTCGCGAAAAGACTGCTTTTCCCGGGTATCGGTGGTCATCATCGCACGCGCCGCAGCGGCAAACGACTCGGGCGCTCCGGTCAGGGCCTCCACCACGCGAGGAATTCCCGCTCCGATGACTTCCATCGGCAAGTAGTGTCCGATCACGCCCGTGGAGCAGACGAGCACCTCCGACGCGTCGCAACCCAGCAGTTCAGCCACGCTTGCCGTCATGTGGCGTGCATCGTCGAGACCACGTTCACCGGTGCAGGCATTGGCATTGCCCGAATTGATGACCACTGCCCGGATGCTCTCGGAGGGAACACGAGACCGTGACACCTTGACCGGCGCACCGCACACACGATTGCTGGTGAACACGCCGGCCGCCGCGATGCCATGGTCAGCCACGAACAGGGCCAGATCTGGTGTCGACGGATTGTCCTTGATGCCACAGGCCACGCCGGCGGCCCGAAACCCCTCAGGCAGATCCACCAGCCGCTCACACGACTCACCGCCTGCATTCGTGCCACTCATGTGACGCTCTCCACAGAAAGTACCGGTCGGTTCTTCACACGCTCACCAGTCCGGTCGCTTCGTCGAATCCGTACATCAGGTTGAAGTTCTGGACCGCCACGCCCGCAGCCCCCTTGATCAGGTTATCGAGGGTCGCGAAGACGACCCATCGCCCGCCACTCTCACGAATCGTGATATCGCAGAAATTCGTTCCGGACACGTCCCGAGTTCTTGGCAGATGTTCGACAACTCGAATGAAACGGCTCTCCGAGTAATACGACCTCATCGACTGAAGAGCCTCTTCAGCCGAACTCACCTGGTTGTCTCGTGGCTCGCAGTAGATCGAGCAGAGCAGCCCACGGTCCATGGGTACCAGGTGAGGTGTGAAGATCACCTCGACGTCAGTGCCACTCGCACGACTCAGCACACCTGCGATTTCCGGCGTGTGACGGTGATTCCCCACACCATAAGCAACAAGGCTCTCGTTACACTCCGGAAACAGCGTCGTGAGCTTCGGTGATCTCCCGGCACCCGACACGCCACTCTTGGCATCGATGATGATCCCGGTGGGTTTGATCAGGCCGGCAGCCAGCAATGGCGCCAGCGCCAGGATCGACGTACTCGTGTAGCAACCCGGATTCGCAACCAGGCGGGACGATGTGTCCACCCGGAAGCCCGGCAACTCCGGCAAGCCGTAGGGGGTCTCGGTCAGCCGCTCGACATCCGTATGAGCCAGCCCGTACCACTGCTGGTACGTCTCAGGGTCGTCGAGTCGGTAATCGGCACTCAAGTCGACGACGCGCAGACCGGCATCCAGCAGCCCGGGGATGACGGCCATGCTGGCACCATGAGGAAGACAGCCAAACACGACATCCGCGCGACTGGCGATCTCGTCGGCCGACAGTTGCTCGCACTCGAGGTCCAGACGCCCGGCCAGTGCGGGATGCACGGTTGAGACGTGAGGCGAATCGTCATTGCGTGTCGTCAGCGCCGTGATCTCCACCTGTGGATGAACCAGCAGGATCTTGATCAGCTCAAGCGCCGTGTATCCGGTCGAACCCAGGACGGCTGCGCGGACCATGAATTGTTCCTCAATCTCGGTGAGACCTGCCATTCTAAAGTCCACCCCGATCCGGCAACAGGGCCTCGCACATCGACAACAACTCTCTGCCAGCACACGGTTTGCATTGACCGTCAAAATGATCACAATGGTCGCGTTCCCAACCGGAAACCGGCTTGTGCGGCGACCGTTCACCGCCCACGCACCGCTCACATCAGTGGATTCCGACAGGGCCGACCGACACCGATTGAGGATGCAGCATGACCAACGTCGCAGATCTTGCGGCCGGGGCCCTTGAGGCCGGCGGCGGCATTCTTCGTCTGGCCCCCACGTGGGTTCCTCGTTCGTTTCTGCAGCCGGGGCGTCGCCTGAAGTTGCATCCGGCGGACTATTACGCACTGGGCGCCCATCGCGGTGGCATCGATGAGCGGTGGTTTGCATCCACCACACCGGCTGCCAACGAGGGAGCTCCTCCGGACGAGGGACTCAGCTACTGTGTCCATGACGGGCAGCGTTTCACGCTCCGGGATGCGGTCTCGGAACTGGGTGCCGAACTGGTGGGGCGACCGATCTGGGACGAGTTCTCCCGTTGGCCGGTCTACTCGAAATTCTTCGACAACATGGGCCCGATCCCGCACCACATGCACCAGAATGCCGAGCAGGCGGCCCTGGTGGGGCAGGAAGGCAAGCCCGAAAGTTACTACTTCCCCCCGCAGATGAATGCGATCGGAAACAACTTCCCCTACACCTTCATGGGTCTCGAACCGGGCACATCCAAGCAGGACGTGATCGACTGCCTGGCACGCTGGGACGAGGGTGACAACGGTATCCTCGATCTCTCCAAGGCTTATCGCCTCAAGCCCGGCACCGGCTGGTTGATCCCCCCGTGCGTTCTGCATGCCCCCGGGAGCCTGGTGACCTATGAACCCCAATGGGGCAGCGATGTGTTTGGCATGTATCAGTCACTGGTCGAGGGTCGTGAGGTCCCGCGGTCACTGTTGACCAAGGATTTTCCCGAGGAGCACCACGACGACATCGAGTACCTCGTCGACGCACTCGACTGGGAGCAAAACGTCGATCCCCATTTCAAGGACAACCACTATCTTGAGCCGATCCCCGTGGCGGATACCGCCAGCGAGGGATACGTTGACCGCTGGGTCGTTTACGGCACCGTCGAGGGTCGGCAGTTGTTTTCCGCCAAGGAACTCACCGTCGACCCGGGCGCCAGTTGTACCATCAGCGACACCGGTGCCTATGGCTGGATCACCGTCCAGGGCGAGGGCACCATCGGGTCTCTGAAGCTGCAAACACCGGCCATGATCCGGTTTGGAGAAATGACGGACGACGAGGTCTTCGTCACGGCGCCGACGGCCGCATCGGGCGTGACCGTCACCAACACCGGAACCAGCCCCCTGGTGTCGCTGAGATACTTCGGTCCAGACGCCAACCCGAATGCGCCGGCGGTCGGGGCACACAAGGCCTCTTGACTCTCGACGGATTCACCACGACGTCTCTCCATCCCTGAGCACAGTGAGCATCACGATGTCCGACTCCACCAATGGCCAGCACGCCTTCCCCAAGCTCCACAATGCCATGTGGCCCGGGCTCGTCGGCAAAGGTGACGGCGACGGTGAGGAGCCACCCATCAGTCTCGAACGCATGCTCGAGCTGACCGCGGGTGCCGAGGTCGACGGCCAGAAATTCGATGGTGTCGACTGCTTCCTGTTCCATCCTCACACCGATCCGGATGCCGACGACGATGGACTCAAGAGGATCGCAGACCTGGTTGCCGGTCATGGCCTCGCCATCGGTTCACTCGTCGCCCCCGTCTGGCCGGACGCCGACGGCGGCTCGGCCATGGGGGACGACGAGTCTCAGGAGAAATTCCTGGAGGCCATTCGCAAGGCCTGTCGCATCGCCGGAGTCTTCAACGACATCGGGATCCGCCAACACGGTGTGATCCGGATCGATTCGGCTGAATTCGGCGTCGAGAAATGGGCTGAGGACAAGGCGGCCAACACCGCCCGGATAGCTGACACCTTTCGCAAGGCGGCAGACATTGCCTCCAGCCACGGCGAACGCCTGGCGGCCGAAGGAGAAATCTGCTGGGCCGGTATGCACTCGTGGAAGGACATGCTCGATCTTCTCGAAGCCGTCGATCGCCCCGACTCGCTCGGATTTCAGGCGGACCAGGCACACACCTATCTCTACCTGATGGGATACAACGCCCCCGAACACGCACTGGTGGCTGATGGGTATTCCGATGACGAATTCTATGCCGCGTACCAGCAAATGACCGATCGGCTGAGACCCTGGACGATCGACTTCCATGTCGCACAGAACGACGGGACTGTCCACGGCGCCGGATCACACGACAAGACCGGTCGCCACTGTCAGGCCGACGATCCCAACGGCAAACTCGACATCACCCGCACGGCCGGCTACTGGCTGGAGGACGCCGCGTCTCGTGGCATCGAGCACATCTGCTGGGACGGTTGCATGTTCCCCAACGAGGTGCTCGAGCGTCAGGAGACGTGGAACACGATCCTGGCAGCGATGATTGATGTCCGAAACGCTCACGGCTGGTCGGCTCCGTCGTCAGCCTGACACACGACGTCACCCCTGGGCCCCTCTTTCTCAGAACAGCAGGCAGAGACCAACACGATGAGCGACAAAACGCCTTTGAATATTGGCATGATCGGCTACGGCTTCATGGGTCGGGCCCATTCCAATGCCTACTGCAAGGTCGGCAATTTCTTCGACACCAGGTACCAGCCGGTCCTCAAGGCCGCCTGTGCCCGTAGTGCCGACAGCGTACAGGCGTTTGCGGACAACTGGGGCTACGAGTCCATCGAAACCGATTGGCGGGCGCTGATCGAACGTGACGACATCGATGCGGTCGACATCTGTGTCCCCAACAACCTGCACAAGGAAATCGCACTGGCGGCCGCGGCCGCCGGCAAGATGATCCTCTGCGAAAAACCCCTGGCGATGGACACCGAGGAAGGGGAGGAAATGTGCCAAGCGGTCGAGGCCGCCGGTGTGGCCAATATGGTCTGGTACAACTATCGCCGCGTTCCCGCCGTCTGCCTGGCCAAGCAACTGATCGACGAGGGTCGGCTGGGCCGGATCTTCCATTACCGGTCTGTCTTCCTGCAGGACTGGACGATCTCTGAGGATCTTCCGCAAGGAGGAGAAGCTCTGTGGCGTCTCGACGTCGATGCCGCCGGCAGCGGTGTCACCGGCGACCTGCTGGCCCACTGCATCGACACTGCAGTCTGGCTCAATGGCGGGATCCAGGACGTGTCGGCCATGACCGAGACCTTTATCAAGGAACGGACTCACCAGTTGACCGGCGAAGTGCAAACGGTGGGCATTGATGATGCCTGTGCCTTCCTGGCCCGGTTCAAGAATGGTTCGCTGGCAACCTTTGAGTCGACCCGGTACGCCCGCGGCCACAAGGCGTTGTACACGCTGGAGATCAACGGAGAGCACGCGTCGATCGCCTGGGACCTGCACGACCTGCATCGGCTCTCCTATTTTGATCACCGGGACGATTCGATTGTTCGAGGCTGGCGGTCCATCCACGTCACCGATGGCGACATGCCTTACATGGACAAGTGGTGGGTGCCCGGCCTTCAGATCGGCTACGAACACACCTTCGTGCACCAGGTCGCAGATTTTCTCGAGAGCCTAGAGACCGGAGAGCCCGCATCGCCCACGTTTCGTGACGCACTCGAGACACAGAAGGTCTGCGATGCAGTCCTCACAAGCGCTCAGAACCGACAATGGACAGACGTGGACTGATCGGCCCGCCACCCTCGACGACTTTGCCTGCCTTGCCCCCAAGGGACACCTGACATGGACCGACAACCGATCTCCGAAGAAGGACACGCCAAGTTGCGTGAAGAGATCCGCGTCCTCGAGGACGAGAGGATCCCCGATGTGCGTGAAAAGGTGGCCGAGGCTCGAGCCGAAGGCGACCTGAAAGAAAATGCCGAATACCACGGGCAGCGAGAAACGCTCGGCATGCTCGAGGCCAAGCTCAACCAATTGAAGTCGAAACTCGCCAACTGCCAGATCGTCGACAAGAGCACATTGCCCAAGGACATGATCACGTTTGGCAGCCGTGTGACGGTGAAAAACCTCGACGACGACGAGGTGGAACAATACGAGTTTGTCGGCCCCGGTGAAGAAGACTATACCGGCGAAGTCATGAAGATCCTGACCACCAGCCCGCTCGCCAGTGCTCTGATGGGCAAAAAGAATGGTGACCAGGTCGAATACGAGGCCCCGATCGGCATTCTCAAGTACGAGGTCCTCGATTTTGAGGACGCCTGATGACCGCCCCCGTCGATCGGCTCCCCTGAGACATCCCTATCCCCTCACACAGTGGAACCCCGCCATGTCCCATCTTCGGCTCACGATACTCTCGATCGCTCTCCTCTCACACGTCACCTCCACGGCTCCGGCAGCGGACATTTCACAGTTCCGTGGCCCGTCCGGTGACGGGCACGCCCGCGCGAACGGCCTGCCCGTCAGCTGGAATTCGAGCGATCATGTCACCTGGCAGGTCCCGATCGCCGGAAAGGGCTGGTCGAGCCCCATTGTCGTTGGCCAAAGGCTGTACGTGACCACTGCCGTGGCTCGCCAGGGAGGCGGACAGGACGACCAGTCCCTGAGAGCGATTTGCCTGGACATCAAGAGTGGCAAAACCGTCTGGAACCAGGAGGTCTTTGCCAGGAACCATGTGTCAACGCGAGGGCTGCTACATTCCAAAAACAGCCACGCCAGCCCCACACCGATCAGTGATGGCACTCACTTGTACGTGCATTTCGGAACCGAGGGCACGGCCGCACTCGACTTGGCGACTGGCCGGATCGCATGGAAGATGCAGGACCTGGCCTACGTGCCCCGCCACGGCAACGGAGGCTCTCCGGCACTCGTCGACGGCCTGCTCGTGGTAACCTGCGACGGCCAGG
>MDTE01039672.1_pt1 | contig 113644 bp, 101 predicted proteins | sample 811231 | NCBI WGS metagenome assembly MDTE01 (sample SAMN05326651, study PRJNA326480) | marine metagenome | isolation source: seawater | place: Indian Ocean: Red Sea | collected 2010 | reverse complement strand
TGAATTGATTACGCATACCCGTCAGTATCGACCCTGGGGTTTCTTCGAGACTCTGGGTGAGGGGCCCGGGTTTCAGGTCAAGCATCTATGTCTAAATCCGGGGGGCAAGATCAGCTTGCAGAAGCATATGCATCGGTCGGAGCATTGGGTGGCGGTGTCGGGCAACGCGAAAGTGACGTGTGACGGAAGCGAATTCACCCTCAACGGGAACGAGAGTACCTACATCCCGCGAGGGGCCGTCCATCGGCTGGAGAATGTAGGTGATGAACCCCTCAGCATCGTCGAGGTGCAGACCGGCGACGAATTGCGTGAGGACGATATCGAGCGTTTCGAGGATTTGTATCGGAGGAACTAGGGGTGGGTGCGAGACCGAACGGTGAATTCACGGGTCGGTTGGATGGACTCTGAACTCCATTTCGCAGCAACGTTCTTCCGAGTGTTCTGGCCACGCGTCGGTGCGGCTTCGGTATGTCTATGTGCTGACCTACTCCGGGACGCTCAGGAGAATTCAGACCATGCTTGAGGCCGTGTGGATAAGAGTCTTTGAATCTAATGGTGATGGCCCGAGGATAGGATCGCAGAATCCAGTAGCATGCTAGAGTGTTTAGATGCGGCCTACTTCATCAAATCTGATAACAAGGTCGCGGCTTGCTGATTTCCCGTTGGCAGCGGCGTGTTGGGAATCTCCTGCTCACAAAGGGCGATTAGTTCTGGGCCGTATGCTGCCGTCTCCCACGACTCCCGCGAGATTCCGGCGCAACAGCCGTTCAGACGCAGCCATGGAATCAAGTAAGGCTCTTCTGGCCAAACTTCTCGCTCGACATAAAGAACTCTGGTTCCACTGCAGCACGCCTCAACAAATGTCCCATAACCTGGCTTGGTTACAATCGCGTCCGCTGAGGCTACGGCATCGAGATGGCTTATGTTCAGCCTTGAGATTTGGGACACGTCAAACCGTTCTTTCTCCGGCTCGCCTGCGATAAGCCAGTGCAGGCCATCAATTTGTGGAAGATCTGCTCCCGCCGTTCCCGGCATGATTCCGCCAAGATCGCACACAACAATCCGGGCATCATTGTCGAGATTCAGATGGGCACGAATCGCATCCTGTTTGTTGATTCCTGTAGTGCCGATCGGACCAATTCTCCTCAGGTTTGAGATTTCTAACATCGGGGTGCCAGGTTCCGCGTGCAGAAAGATTTCGGCTTCGTTGTATGATGCCCACAGACGAGTTAGTACCTCGTCGGCGCAACTGGCGTGGCCGCAGTAGCTTCTGAAAACATCGGCCCACGTGAACGAACACATTGCGGCGCATCGTCGGCCGGCTCGCTTTGCGCCGGCAATTGAGAGAAACGAGATATTGGAAAGCATGAAGTCTGGGTTGATCTCATCAATATGGAATGCTTCGCGATCGACAAGTTTGTCCCAACTCTCGATTATTTCGACATATCCGTCAGTGCTCTCACGAACCAGCACGTCAAACGGTGACGCCATCCTCATTCCGAATTCAACCGACCGCTCGATCAGGTCGAACTCGCCCTCAATTCTCTGGGACAGAATTGAGCGAGGGACTGTCGTCATCAGAGTCAAATCAACGTCTGTAGCCAGTGCTTTCAGAGAATTGAGCACGGCTGCGGTCGGCATCGCATGTCCGTAGCCGTGAGATGAGATTACGACAAGGAGATGTCGACGCCGGTTAGTGCGGGGGGCGGCCGGCATTGATATGCCTCATAGTTCGTGAAAGTGAATCCAGGTAGTACGGCAAGGTCACTTCAAGTATGAAAGCGGGGTATCCGGGAAACGCGACTAAACTAAGATGATTCGAAGTCGATTGGTAGGTGTTCGGTTTTTCGCAGGATGCTTTTCCCGTCAGCAGGGGGGCAGCTGATTTCTCCAAATGACAAGGTGGACATGTGCCATAGATTTCAAGTCTATGTTAGAAGCGAAGGGTTAGCCCAATGCTGTGCGATTGCACCGGGGCCATTATGTCGACGATCTGCGAGCAGAAGGCCGCAAGCCAGCACTACTCATTCTCCCAGGGCCAAGGATGAGTTCACCCTTTTCAGTGGACGTGGCACTTTGCCATCGAGTAACACTTCGCATCCTCTTCAAGCTTATTTTGTTTGTGATAATGGCCATGAGGCAGACGATCGTTCACGACGAATCTGAGCTCCTCTGTTACTGCGATGGAGCAGGTCCGGACGGCATAGGCATTGGCAGGGAGGCTTGGCTGAACGCCGTTCGGGAGCATCCTCAACTGGACTTTTATCAGCTTTGTAGTCAGTTGCAGGTGGGGCAACGGTGCACGGCCTGCCTCCTCGATGCTGAAGCCTTGTTCGATCAGGTGGCGCGCTCTCGACCTGCGGCCCGCTCGTCGGGCGGAATGAGCCAGGCAGCCGCCGCAACAGTTAAGGCGGAACAGAAAAATGAGGCGTTGTCTTGGCGCGCCCGGCTTTACTCAACAATCGACAGATTCTTACCAAATCTTCCGGCAACACATGTCTTATGCGTGCCGGTGTTTCGGGGGAGAGACATTCGGACAGTGCTTACGCTCTCGAATTGTTATCCAGCGCTGATCGGCAAACAATCGGCACCGTATCGCTACGGCGTCAAAACTCTCGATGCATCGGGTAACATTCTTTGCCGTCGAAACGTGCAAATCGAAGCGGGAAAGAGCGAAGACATCGATCTAACAGATGACCTCGATGAACCGAAAGACGAAGGATATTCCACTGGGAGTTGCTGGATCGCGATGAAGCCAACTGCGCGGGGTTCTTCCGGTAGCACCAGACCTCATTTCAAGTTGGTGGGATCCGGCGGGATATCAGCTGTACATGCACAATCCAAGAGTCCGACCCACGGAAGACAAATGCTCATTCGTGGAGGCCCGCAAGAGCATCATCTGATCCACATGGTCAACCTGGATGACAAAGTAAATTCCTACGCCGTTCGGATCCGATCTCCCGAGGCCGGCGCAATTCGCGAAGAGATATTCGGTGATTTGCCACCGCGCGGCGCAACTCTCGTTGAGCTGCCTGCTTTGGCCGGATGCGAGACGTACTTGGCCGAAACGCAAAGTCAGGGGAGTTGGCGATATCATTACATGATTGCCGATCCAGGATTCACGCGCATGTCTGCGGATCACGGCGGAGCATGAGTGGCGCTCATGGCTTCGTATCCCAGCATCGTACCCTTTCTGAATATCGTCCCCCCCCCTGGGTATCGACTGCATCAGGTCTTGCCGCTGGACCGATTGGCGCAACAGATAAGAGGAGAGTCAGCGATTCTGGATATTCGTCGCGATGTTCTCCTGGGCGGCGAAGTCGTTGACCGACGTGACGAGACACTGATCTTGCAAAATGGTGTGTGGGCCAATCCAGGTGCAGGGGCATACGAACTCGATCCGATTGAAGGATCAGACTGGCTGGGCGGGCAGTCCCTCGGATTCGTGGAGACTCGGATTGCCATTCGTAATGGCGTTTTCTCGTGGCGGCGGGAGCCGGGTTCCTATGTCGTGTTCTCTGGAGCCGGTCGCAAAACTTTTCTCAGTGACAACAGTCCAAAGTTCTCGCACCCCGCGGTTATTCAACAGATTGCGGCCTATGGAAAATGGGCGGAAGGGTATCCGGCCTGTGTTGTCGATCCAGATAGGGATGCGGATCAGTCTGTCGTGTTGATCAACCCTTATGAACGACCGGCGTTGGTGACACTTGAATTTGAAGGCCTGGAATTGAACCATAGGGTGAGGGTCGATGCGCTGACTGCCAAGAGAATTGCGTTTTCGAAAATACTGGATCCTGTTGCACGGTGTTGGTCAGGCCAGGCGTTTGTGAGTGGGTCAAATCGGATCGTAATGTTCTTCGTCAGCCATTCAATGAAGAACGCAGCCAATATCAACACGATGGAACATTCGGACCCTTACCGCGGTGCCAGTGATTGGTATCCGTTTACACGCGCCCTACACTTCAAGTTTCGCACTCGAAACGGTTTGAGGTAGTCGGTGCCCAAACGCTGATTGCTTTCAATGAATCCCAGAGTCGCAACTCAATCGGAATATTCTCGATTAAGGTTGGCTATCATCGTCGGCCTTAAGAAACAATTAGTGGACTGGCTACCAAGTACACAAATCGCGAGGGTGTGTAGGCTGCCTCAGGCTCGAAACGCCGTAGTTTCATACCCTGCTGAAAATATTCTTCAAGGCTGTCCAGACTCATGGAGTTGTTCCCACTCCTGTAATAGAGCAGCGCAAGGTTTGAATCTTCGCTCGCCGCGTTTTTGCCGAGAAAGTCCAAATAATACAGAACTTGGTCCGACCTCATTTCTTGAAAAGACGCCATGCTGAATGCTGCGTCCCAGTTGAACGTGCATTGCTCCAGGCACCACGGCGGCAAGCAAAGAATTCTATTTGAAATCTGATTCAAGTCATCCGGGCGGTCCTTTGACCAGTCAGCGTAGGTGTAGACGGAGTCTCCAAAATGTGCCCGCAAGTATTGGGTGCCAACGTAAAGCATGGGTGGCAAGTCGATATACAGGTATTTCTCAATCTGCGGATACAGAGTCAATATCAAGTGGGCATGAGAACCGAACCCGCCACCAATTTCCAAAAAGGATTGCGCTCTATCAAATCCGATTTCGGATCGAAAATTCTCGATTACGCACAACTGCTCCAAGTAGTTAAGAGCAATTCTTTGGTCACTCCATAGAAAATACGCCTCTGGTGACCCCAACATTGTGTTCATCGAAGCAAGCGTTGATGCATGTGTCTCGAGCATATCGGCATTCCGAAAGCGAGAAAGTTCAGACCTCACTCTCACTGCCTCATTTTGAGATGCCGCGATTGCTCTCTTGTAGTGTGAGAAAACTTTCGATTTCACAAACGGCAACCAAGAAATCAACTTGTGAAATCGCCAAGTCATTGCCGTCCGGTCCATGAGATCGAACGGGTCTCTGACCAATACGTCAGAGTACCCTTTTGCGATCCGTGGATTTCGACGAAATGAAGCGAGCCCACTGTTCCATAGCTCATCCCGAATTCGAACGCTGTAAGGCTTCCAATATTCGCTGGGCTGGAATGTGATGGAGTTTTTGCGCTGGTCTTCCAACAGAAGGTCGAGAAGCTCGGAGTCCTCGGGAATACTATTGTGGTCGGTAGTGGTGTTCATTTTCGGAAACGAATTCCCAATTCCCTCGGTGCTTCATCAGCGCTGATCTCGCAGCGCTGAATATCGAAGTCCTTCCAACAAATTCAAGTACTTTCTCAGTCCCGTAGTGAGAGCGGAGAGTGGCCTCGCGATCGTCTGGCCGAGTTGAAATCTTGTCCGAGAGACTGCAAGTAACACTGTGCTCTACATCAAGTTTCGGTGGCGAGCAACAGGCTCACATGAACTGGTGAATACTTCTGGAAGTTTATATCCAAGTGGCGCATGTATCGGTATTGACTTTGTCAAACAACGCAAATGATACTGGCCGCCCGGGGCGGCGCGAAGTCACCCCGCGTGCGGCAGCGTGGAAAACCGCCACATTCTCACCAAGCAAACAGCTATGAAAGGGGTGGTCTTCGATTTCGGAGGCCAGCCAAGTCGCTGTAGTCATGAGACGGCAAAAGATTCTCTTCCATTTAGACCGCTCCGGTTGACGAGACCAGCCACGCTTATCAGTCCTGAGAATTCAATGAGAAGGCGATGCTCAAGAAGACCCTGATCACCGGGGCTGGCGGTTTCTTAGGGTCTCATCTGGTGGAGCACATGGTGCGGCAAGACCGCTCTGTTCGTGCTTTTGTCAGGTACAACTCACGTGGTTCGTGGGGCTGGTTGGATACGCTTCCCAAAGATGTGAGAGATGAACTGGACGTGTTCATGGGCGATGTTCGCGATGAATTCAGCGTCAGAACCGCGATGAAGGACTGCGACTCAGTTGCACACCTCGCTGCCCTTATCGGAATTCCCTATTCGTATGTGGCGCCACGATCTTATGTCGATACAAACATCACGGGGACACTGAATATCCTTGAGGCGGCGCGTGACCTCGGCCTAGAGAGCGTCGTGCACACCTCAACGAGTGAGGTCTATGGTACGGCTGAGAAGATCCCGATCACGGAGGACCATCGCCTCGTCGGACAATCACCGTACTCCGCGACCAAAATCGGTGCGGATCAAATTGCCATTTCATATGCACGTTCGTTCGGAACACCGGTTTCGGTTGTACGGCCGTTTAATACGTACGGCCCGCGACAATCGACACGGGCGGTCATCCCAACGATCATTACCCAGATCGGGAAAGGAAGCCGTTCCATTCAGTTAGGTTCGGTTCATCCCACTCGCGATTTCAGCTTCGTCTCGGATACCGTTCGGGGCTTCGTTGCTGCGCTTGATTCGCAGCGGGCGATGGGGGAGGTCGTGAATCTTGGGAGTGGTTTTGAAGTTTCGGTTGGTGAAACTGCTGAGTTGATCGCTGAACTCATGGAGGCCGACATCGAGATCGTCGCTGACCCAGACCGAGTTCGCCCGCAGGAGAGCGAGGTCGAAAGATTGTTGGCAGCAAACGACAAAGCTGCGGGGACATTGGGCTGGAAGCCAGATTATGCCGGGCGAGATGGATTCGTGCGTGGGCTGCAGGACACGATTGGCTGGTTCTCTGATACGGCAAATCTCGCGTACTACGTGTATGAGGGGTACCAGACCTGAACTACGCTGACGCAAATTCTGAAGTGCACGTTGAGAAATCTGACGAACACGGAGTCATTTCTCAGCGCATCAGCTCGATCCTTAAGGACGTCATCGGCGGAGCGGACCAAGAGCGGCCTATCCCACTGCATGAGCCATATCTGGGCCGAGAGGAACAAATTCACCTGGAAGAGTGTCTCAAGAGTGGATGGGTATCCAGCGCGGGACCGTTCATAGAAACGTTCGAACAAGAGATTGGCGTCTTCACTGGTGCCCCCAACGTGGTCGCGACGGTCAATGGGACTGCAGCCCTACATCTGGCGCTCGTCGTTGCCGGCGCAGGCGAGGGCGATGAGGTGCTCGTACCGAGCATGACGTTTGTGGCGACAGTAAACGCAATAACCTACTGCGGCGCGGTTCCTCACTTCATCGATTCCGAACCCGAACATCTGGGCGTAGACGTGGAGCAGCTTGGGGTATACCTGACAGACCTGCTGAAGCCTGGCCCGAATGGTCCCGAAAACTGTCGAACCGGGCGGCGTGTGGCAGCAATTGTCGTCGTTCATACATTGGGACACCCAGTCGATCTCGACGGCATGTCCAAGCTCTGCGAGCAATTTGATCTGCCACTAATCGAGGATGCTGCCGAAGCGCTTGGATCGACCTATCACGGTGCGCATGTAGGAACGCATGGCCTGATTGGAACGCTGAGTTTCAACGGTAACAAGATTGTTACGACCGGTGGCGGCGGTGCTCTCTTGATCCGCGACGAAGATCTCGCTGCCCGCGCCAGGCATCTCGCAACGACTGCGAAGCAGCCGCACGCGTGGGAGTACTTTCACGACGAAGTTGCATTCAACTATCGAATGCCAAGCTTGAATGCGGCTCTTGGGGTCGCCCAGTTCACACGGCTAACTAAACTAGTGGATGCGAAGAGAAAGCTGGCTCAGGCCTATGCAGAGGCGTTCTCCAAAGAAGACGGGATTAGATTCATCAAAGAGCCGCCCAACACGAGTAGCAACTACTGGCTGAACGCGATTGTGCTTGATACGAGCGATGCAGGCAGTATCGATCAAATTCTGGGAGACCTGGTCGACGGCGGTTATCTCGTACGGCCGCTGTGGCGGCCATCGCACCAATTGCCCATGTTTGCTCAATCTCCTCGTATGGATCTTCCAGTGTGCGAAGACCTCGCTCGAAGGGTGATTTCGCTGCCCAGCAGTCCCGGACTGGCTATGGATGTTGTGAAGGCGGCCAAGCATTGACTAACTAGGCTGCACCCTTGAGATCAGTCTGCATTGTGACGGGTTCGCGAGCCGACTACGGGCTGCTCTATTGGATTATGAAGGCGGTCCAGTCGAGGCCAGGCTTGGAGCTGCAAATTGTTGCCTGTGCATCCCATCTATCTCCCGAATTCGGTTCGACCGTACAGAATATTCATGAAGACGGATTCCTGGTTGACGCCGAAGTGGACATGACGCTGTCCGGCGATAGTCCTGTCGCGATTGCCAAAAGCATGGGGCTCGGGTGCATAGGATTTGCCGACGTATTTCACCGACTCGCACCAAGTATTTTGTTGTTGTTGGGTGACCGTTACGAGACATTGGCCGCGGCCCAAACGGCAATGATGTTGCGGATCCCTATCGGCCACATCCACGGCGGTGAAGTCACAGAGGGTGCTGTAGATGAGGCAATTCGACATGCCATCACCAAGATGGCGCACATACACTTTGTTGCAGCTGAGCCCTACAGTCGTCGAGTTGTTCAAATGGGGGAAGACGCGAGTCGTGTTCACAATGTAGGTGCGCCGGGCCTGGAATGGACACGAATGCTCAGTCCGATGTCCAAGTTTGAACTCGAGGTGGCGCTGGATTTCCAATTTAAGGAACGGAATTTCCTCGTGACCTATCATCCCGCGACGCTTTCGAGTTGGGATCCGGAAGCAGCCATGAATGAACTGCTCAGTGCTCTCGAAACATTCGCCGAAGCAGGAATAATCTTTTCTTATCCGAACGCAGATTCCCACGGTCGAAAAATAATCTCGATGATTGAGGAGTTTTCAGGACGCCACGCCGAGAGGGCCGTAGTGATTCCTTCGCTTGGCCAAACCCAGTACTTGAGTGCCCTTCATGAAGTTGATGCAATTATCGGCAATTCGTCCAGTGGCATAATTGAAGCCCCGTCGGTTGGAACCCCTACGGTCAATCTGGGTGACCGTCAACGCGGACGTGTCCGAAGTGAGTCGATCATTGATTGCGCTGAGGAGCGATCTGCCATCGTGAGCGCGATCGAGGAAGCCGTGTCACCGGGCTTCAAGACTCGAATGTCCGAGATGCCGATCCCTTACGGAGATGGTCAGGTTGCTGAGCGGGTTGCCACCATTCTGGAGGATGTCGAACTCGATGGCATTTCCGTGAAAAGGTTTCAAGATATCCCAATTGTGGACGGGGCCTCGGCTTGACGGGGGTGAAGACAAATGGAGCCGCTGATGCTTCGTCGACGGAGTCGACTGCTGGCTCGGAAGCACTCGGACCTGAGCTACATCCGATAAGCACTGACCCTCTCTACATGCGTGACCGGGTGTTCGTCATAGCCGAAGCCGGCGTGAATCACGACGGAAGTGCCGAGACAGCCAAACTTCTCATCGATGCGGCAGCCAGTGCCGGCGCGGACGCGGTCAAATTTCAGACGTTTGTAGCAGATCGACTGACGACCACTACCGCACCGAAAGCAAAATATCAGACGGCATTCACCGCGGAGATGGAGAGTCAGCATGAAATGTTGCGAAAGCTGGAACTGTCTTGCTCCGCCCATCGGTCGTTGACGGAGCATTGCGCTGAACGCGGCATTCTCTTCATGTCATCGCCGTTCGATGTGGATTCAATCCGATTTCTGAGCGACGACTTAAACCTACCGATTTTGAAAATACCGTCTGGCGAGTTAACCAACCCCCTGCTGCTTCTGGCAGCAGCCAGGACCGGCAAGCCACTTATTGTCTCGACCGGCATGGCTACTCTGAACGAAGTGGAAGCGGGTCTTGGAGTCCTTGCCTTCGGCTACACTCAACCCCAAAAGGAACCGTCCGGTTCAGCCTTTAAGGAGGCATTCACCAGCGATGCGGGGCAGATGGCCTTGCAGAAGAATATCGTACTGCTCCATTGCACAACCCAGTATCCGGCACCCGTTGCATCGGTCAATCTCAGGGCAATGGCAACGATGTCAGACGCTTTCGGACTGCGGGTTGGTTATTCAGATCACACGAATGGCACGAGTGTAGCAATTGCCGCGGCGGCATTAGGGGCCGTTGTCATAGAGAAGCACTTCACGCTGGATCGAAACATGCTGGGTCCGGACCATGCGGCTTCCTTGGAGCCGGACGAACTCAAGCAAATGGTGAGCGCAATTCGCGACGTTGAACTCGCCCTGGGATCGCCCAGGAAAGTGCCCGCCAGTGCCGAACTAGAAAATCTGGAGATTGCACGCCGTAGTCTTGTCGCGTCACAAGCGATCGAGAGCGGATCGAAATTTGGCACCGAAAACCTCTGTCTCAAGCGCCCTGGCACCGGCGTGTCGGGGATGCGGTACTTTGAGTATCTCGGAAAACGCGCCAACCGCAATTACGAGAAAGACGAATTGATCGATTGAGGCGCAATTCTCATACATTGGAGACGTGCATGCCTTCGCCAGAGACCAGCGGTTCGGCATCCGACTGAATCCGGCAGCATGTAAGCTCTATTCGACCTCGGATTGAACGCTTTCCGCGTGGTCCGCTGATTCCAACCTCAGAACACAATAATTTCGCTGGTCTCACACTTAGACTGGTTCAACCCTCTTCGACGAGAAATCAAGTTGTCTAGAACATGCACGTAGTCGGACTAAATCATGGCGAAATCAACAGTTCAGCGGCGCTCGTCGCTGACGGACGGGTAGTCGCGGGTGCGCCGGAAGAACGTTTCAATCGACAGAAACTGACGCGTGCATTTCCCAAGCATGCGATCGAGTACTGTCTCCAATCCGCCGGCATTGCCATCGAGGACTGTGCCGCAATCGCTCAGGCATGGAATCCAGGAACGGCATGGCGCAAATTCAATCCGACGATTTCAGGGCACCGGGTCCGTAGAGAGGATTACTTTTATTCCCTTCCCGATAATCTGCTTGGACTTGCTCGGGGACGGGAGAGCCAATACGTGCGCATGGACCTCGGCGCCGGTAATGATCTCCCCGATGTCTATTTCGTTACTCACCATCGCTCGCACTCGGCAAATGCATTTTATCTTTCTGATTTTGAGGAAGCGGCACTCCTGACCTGTGACTGGCAAGGAGAGTTTGAGTGTACGACGTTCGGCCGGGGCATGGGCTCCGCGATCGAGGTGTTTCAGACACAGACCATGCCGAACTCACTGGGCATGTTCTATGGCACCTTTACGGAACTGCTCGGTTACCGGCCAGACCATGACGAATGGAAAGTCATGGCACTTGCCGCCTTTGACGTGAACAGTGAGCCGTTCAAGTCACGAATACGAGAAACGGTCCGATTCTGTGAAAATGGACTGATTGAACTCGACCAGTCGGTATACACCGGGGCAATCGTCGATCAGCCGAAAAGCTACTCACACAAACTTGTGGAATTGGTTGGTGGGCGCGAAGGGCAGGCGTTCGAAGAGGCGGATGAATGGCATTACTCCGTCGCTAAAGCCATGCAGGAGATTGCCGAGGAGATTGCCCTTCACTTCCTCGAATATCTTTGGGAGCGGACTCGATGTCCGAACCTTGCGGTCGGTGGCGGTTTCTTTATGAATTCCGTTCTGAACGGGAAAATTCTCGACCTTACGCCGTTTGAAGAATTGTACGTCTCCTATGCTCCCGGGGATGTTGGGAACAGCATCGGAGCCGCGCTCTATTTGATGCACTCCATTCTGGGTCAGCCCAGATCTGCCGGTGAGAGTCTCAGCTACATAGGCCCTGCCTATACGGACAATGATATTGAGGAGACGCTCACGCGGCGTGCAATTCCCCACCAGCAGGTCAACGACACAACCCGCAAAGTATCCGAACTATTGGCTGATGGAGAGATTGTGGCGGTCTTCAATGGCGCGATGGAATTTGGCGAAAGAGCGTTGGGGAATAGATCCATCCTGGCCGACCCCAGGCGGGCAGAGATCAAGGACGCCATCAATTCAATGATCAAATATCGGGAGCCTTACAGGCCCTTCGCTCCCGTCGTGTTGAGGGAAGAGGCGTCCAAATATTTCGATGTACCGCAGGGCTACGAGTGCCTGCACATGGAAAAGGTTGTGCCTGTTCGTGAAGAATATCGAGCGAAACTGGCCGCTGTCTCGCATGTAGACGGTTCCGGTCGGGCGCAAACTGTCACCCGCGAACAAAATCCATTTCTTTACGGCATCGTTGAAAACTTCGGAAAAATTACGGGGATCCCCGTATTGCTCAATACTTCATTCAATATCAACGGCGAACCCATCGTGATGTCGCCTGACGATGCCCTCAACACGTTCTTTAACAGCGGCCTGAGGCACTTGGCGCTTGGGGACAGGCTGGTATCCAAGAACGACCTGTAACTCGCGGGTCTGATTCTGAATTGGGGTTTGGAGCAATTTTGCCGGCTGCACACTGCTGCTTTGACCTATGGTTTCGAAGTCCCAAGTAGTGGGTCTCATTCCTGCGCGCGGCGGGTCAAAATCGATGCCGCGCAAGAACCTGCAGCAACTAGCGGGAAAGCCACTGATAGCATGGACGATTGAAGCCGCACTTGGCGCTCATCAAATCGACCGGGTCATCGTTTCTTCGGACGACGATGAAATCATTTCCACGTCAATCGAACTGGGGTGTGAGGCCCCGTTCATCCGGCCGAAAGAGCTGGCGACTGACGAGGCGCCTACCATTGATGTTGTGAGGCATGCCCTCGCGGAACTGGGGGGAGACATACAGTTTGTCGTGTTGCTGCAACCGACCTCCCCCCTGAGGTCATCGGAAGATATCGATGGTGCGATAGAGCTTTGCCGTGAACATGACAGCGAGTCCTGTGCGTCTGTTGCTCCCGCGTCGAAAAGTCCGCATTGGATGTACAGGTTTGAATCCGACTTGAGATTGCTTCCGCTGATCGAATTGGAGTCGCGGCCGACCCGGCGTCAAGATTTACCGGAGGTATTTGTGCTCAACGGAGCAATCTATGTAGTTCGGCCTGAAGGTTTCGGTGATCGGGATGCGTTGGTCGACAGTCAGACAATAGGCTACGTAATGCCGTCACAACGTTCTGTCGATATCGATTGCGAACTCGACCTCATGGTTGCGGAATTCCTGATGAACCAGCAGACCCATGGAACGATTTAAGTTTCCAGTTCCGGTAGACCGCGAATCCTTCGGGCCTGACTCGAATGAGCTGCCGGCCCGATATGGCCTTCCCGAAACCGTGTCGTATTGCAGCAGCTGCGTGATCTCGAATCAGCGTCCTAGCTCAAGTATCGAGTTTCAACATCAGAGAGACGAAAAGAAACGCACAATTCGATTCGATGAGAACGATGTCTGTGACGCCTGCAAATTTGCTGAACTTAAGAAAGGCATTGATTGGCAGAAGCGCGAACAGGAATTTCGAGATCTATGCGACCGCCATCGCCGTAATGACGGCCGTTACGACTGCCTGCTCCCCGGATCAGGGGGCAAAGACAGCTTCTACGCGGCCCATCTCCTGAAGCACAAGTACGGGATGAACCCACTAACTGTCACGTGGGCGCCGCACATCTACACTGAATGGGGATGGCAGAACTTCGAGAGCTGGATCCACGCCGGCTTCGACAATGTCCTGTTCACGCCAAATGGTCGCATTCATCGATTGTTGACGCGGCTCGCGGTGGAGAATCTCCTTCACCCATTCCAGCCATTCATTCTGGGGCAGAAAAACCTTGCGCCGAAGGCGGCACTGAATTTTGGCATTCAACTCGTCATTTACGGGGAGAACGAAGCCGAATACGGCAACCCTGTGGAGGACAATACCAAGGCGACGCGTGACAGCAGCTATTTCACGTTGGAAGACAAGAGCAACGTATATCTGGGAGGTGTCTCAGTAGCGGATCTTGAAGGGCAATTCGGTGTCACGGGTACCGACCTGGCGCCCTACATGCCGGCGGACTTCGATGCGGTGCGGGAGAGCGGTATCGAAGTTCACTACCTCGGATACTATGAACCCTGGCACCCGCAAAACGCATACTACTACGCGGTCGAACACGGGAATTTTCAGGCCTCCCCTGAGCGGACGCCAGGAACCTATAGCAAGTACAACTCTATCGACGACAAGGTTGACGACCTTCACTATTACACGACTTGGATTAAGTTCGGAATCGGGCGCGCGACCTACGACGCAGCACAAGAAATTCGTAATGAGGACATTACGCGTGACGAAGGTGTAGCGCTCGTCAAGCGGTTCGATGGTGAGTTTCCCGAGCGATTCATCGAAGAATTGTTCGAATACCTTTCGATTCCCGAGAAGGAATTTCCGACGGCATCGAAGATGTTCGAACAGCCGATTATGGATGCAGAATACTTCAGTAATCTGTGCGATCGATTTCGATCGCCGCATCTGTGGATGTGGCGCGATGGGCAATGGCAGCTCCGCCACAAAGTATGGCGGGATTGAGCTCTCGGTTCTTGGTCGACAAAGATGAGCAACGTCAGACTGATTGCCCGTCTCGATATCAAGGCGCCATACCTGATCAAGGGCGTCAACCTCGAGGGTGTGCGCAAGGTTGGCGATCCTCGTGAGTTCGCGCAACGCTACTACGCCGAGGGCGCGGACGAGATTATCTACATGGATGCGGTAGCCACGCTTTACGAGCGTAACAGTCTTGCCGATCTTGTCAGTTACACGGCAGAGCACGTCTTTGTTCCGATCACTGTCGGTGGCGGAGTGCGGACCCTGGATGATGTCGCTACGCTGCTTCGCAACGGCGCGGACAAGATCGCAATCAATACAGCTGCCACGCGGCGACCGGAGTTTATTAGCGAAGTGGCTGAGAACTTCGGTTCACAGTGCATGGTACTTTCGATAGAAGCCAAGCGCCGACGGGACGGCGGTTGGGAGGCATATACCGATAATGGCCGTGAGCATACGCATCTCGATGCCGTGCAGTGGGCATGCCGCGGTGAGGAGCTGGGGGCAGGTGAAATCCTTTTGACGTCAGTTGATCAAGAGGGAACACGCAAGGGATTCGATGTTGAGTTGTGCCGTTCAGTTTCTGAAGCCGTTGGCATTCCGGTGATCGTTTCCGGGGGTATGGGAGCCACCTCCCACGTTGTCGAAGTCGTCCAGCAGGGTAAGGCAGACGCAGTGGCGTTTGCAGATGTCCTTCATTACAAGCGAGTTACATTGAGCGAAATCCGTGGTGCGGCTGCCGCGGCAGATATCAATGTCCGGAAATTCCCTGATAGTGCGAAAAACCAGGAAGCGGTAGTCAATTGAGTGAACCTGGTGTCACTGTTGTTGACTACGGAATCGGTAACCTTCGTAGTGTTTGCCGTGCATTGGAATTCAGCGGAGGCCAAGTCGACCTGACAGGCCGACCGGACAAGATTGTCAAGGCCGACCGCTTGGTATTGCCCGGTGTCGGAGCATTCGCAAAGTGTATCAATGAGCTTCAGCAGCGAGGATTGACGGAGCCGCTGCTTGAGTTCTTCGAGAGCGAACGCCCGTTTCTGGGAATCTGCGTAGGAATGCAGATGATGATGGAAAGCAGTGGGGAGTTTGGCCGAAACGAAGGTTTTGGCCTCATTCCCGGGTCCGTCGAGGCTATTCCTCGCCCCAATGGATCACAGTGTCGATATAAGGTGCCCCACGTTGGCTGGGATCCACTGATGAGGCCCGAGAGCGCCGATTGGGCGGAGAGCATCCTCGCAGATTGTCAGGAAAATGATCCGGTCTATTTCGTTCACTCGTACACCGCACAACCGACTTCAGAATCGCATCGATTAGCCGATTCTGATTACTTTGGTGTGAGGGTGTCAGCTGTAATTCAAGAGGGTCATCGCTACGGCTGCCAGTTCCATCCTGAAAAGAGCGGCGAGACAGGACTGTGTATCCTGCGCAAGTTTCTCTCCTTTTAGGCGCAGTTCATCCTTGCCGAACTACTGATAATGATTGTTGACGAAGATCTTGAACCGCTTCTGATCCGTGACGATGCAACGGTGCGGGAAGCCATGAATCGGATCAACGCGACCCCTCACATCATGCAACTTGTGGTCAACGCTGCGGGCGTTCTGGTCGGTACCGTCACGGACGGTGATGTGCGACGTGGTCTACTCAATGGCGGCGACATGGACGCCCGAGTGGACTCCTGCATGCGCCAAAATCCCATCGCGGCACCTACTGTAGAGAGCGCAATCGGTCGAGCCATGGAACTTTCCGGGCGACTGCGTTGTGTGCCCGTGATCGACGCCGATGGAAAACCTACGAAGGTTGTGGGCGAGGCCGAGCTGAAACCGGCGTTCGAGACCGCGATGATTATGGCCGGAGGCTTCGGCAAAAGACTGGGTTCCCGCACCGCCAATACCCCGAAGCCTCTCATTCCAGTGGCGGGACAGCCAATTCTTCGTCATCTCATTAATGATCTGGATGAGCGGGGGGTTTCGCGAGTCATCATTGCCGCTCACTACCTCAGTGAACAGATTCGGGAGTTTGTGGAAAAACTGCCTCACCGTGCGCAAGTCGAAATCTTGGTTGAGGAGAGCCCTCTTGGCACGGCTGGCGCACTTTCGCGTCTGCCTTCCGATGTCGACGGAACTCTGTTGGTGCTGAACGGTGACATCATCACCCAGACAGACCTCAGTGCGATGGCCCTGCACCATGGTTACCATGGTTGCGATGCGACTGTTGGCGCCGCGCGTCACGAAATAGAGATTCCCTTCGGAGTCATTGACTACGATGAGCGTGGCAGCGTTCGTTCGATTCGGGAGAAGCCGCGATACGCGCCTTACGTCCTCGCCGGTATCTACGCTCTTCAGCCTGCCATCTACCGCAACCTGCCGGATACGCTACCTCTCCAGATGCCCGATCTTCTCGCACACGCGGTCGAGCAAGGGTATCAGGTCGGCGTGTTTCCAATTCACGAGTACTGGCTCGATCTGGGGCATCCCAGCGAGATTGAACTTGCAGAGCGGACTTTCCCGCAACGTGAAGACTAGTCAGGCAATGATATTCGCACTGATGGTCTCGGCATGACCCAGACCAACCGACTTTCCAACATAGCGGTTTTGCTTAACGCACAATACCGCCACTTTTTTGTCATGCTCTCGCGTGAACTCAAGAAGCGCACAGGCGCGGACATCCATCTCTATTGCAATTCTGATGACCAGGTCCGGTATATGGACTCAATCTCGCCCGCCGGAACTTTTGCGTCCATAAACGATGCCGGTGTTCTCAATCGTGCACTGGAGGATAGGAACCTGGATGCCGAGGCGGTGTACCGTCGTGCACACGATGTGGAGACTCGGCTTGATGTTACAATCAATCAGCTCGCGCTCACGAACCGGCACCTGGGACGTGGATACTCGATGACTGGGGTTCATCATCCTCGATCGCGTCAGTCCGAAACCACGTCTTATACGCATATGGTTCATGCTGTCGTAAGCGAAGTCGAGTATTGGTCCAAGCAACTTAGCGAGCGCGATATCGATCTGGTCATCAACGGCGGACCGACGGTCTGCGAAGTAGCGCGCGCCCAAGGTGTTCCTTTTCGGTCTCTGTTGGGTTCGCGTACCAAAAATCTCCATTACTGGGCCACGGCCTGCACGGGCGAAAATCCAGCTGTTTCACGGGCTTTCCATAGTCAGGCGGGCGAAGAATCCCAAGCCCTTCTCGATGCGCCGTACGATTCTCACATGTCATTGCGTACCCGCTTCCTCAGAGGGACGACGCTCACCGGTACAGTTCGCAGGATTGCGCGAGCCATTGCGAATCAGGTTGGTTGGACGATCCGTCGTGAGTCCAAGGCTCGGCAGTATTTCCTTACCTCGATAATTCGTCACCACATCAGGCGATGGCGCGACTATCGCAAACTTCAACGATTAGCGACCACGACATTGGAATCGCTGGAAGGTGTGCCGTTCGTCTTCTTTCCGCTTCAAACGGAACCTGAAACCTCTCTGCAGTGGATGTCGCCGGAGTTCATGTATCAACACGCAGCCATCGTCGCCCTGTCGCGTGACCTCCCCGCAAATGTGCGCCTCGTGGTCAAGGACACCTATGAAGCGTTGGGCCGGCGGCCAGTTGACTTCTACTCTCAACTCCAGGATCTCAAGAATGCCGTATTGCTTGATCCCCTGGAGTTAGGGCTCAAAGTCGTCGAGAAAGCCAGTGCGGTAGCAACGATATGTAGCACGGCAGGATTCGAGGCGGCCGTCATGGGTAAGCCAGTCATCGTTTTCGGGCGTCACAACGTCTACGACTTTCTGCCACATGTGCAGGTCACTCAGGATCTGTGCGACTTGAGAGGAGTCATAAGCAAAGCCTTGGCCGAGGACTTCGATTTGAATGCTGCGAAGCATGACGGTCAGCGTTTTCTTCACGCTGTGACCGCAACGTCATTCGACATGCGCGATTACGACATGAAAGACCTGGAGAAATTTGACCCAGCGATCGTAGAGGATTCTGTAGTCAATCTTCTCGCCGGCCTCGAATTTCAAAACGTTGCTGCATGATCTTGGCGACTTGGTTTAAGAATACGGAACTTCAGTTGTGAACATCCTCGCGCTTTCAACTTCGCACTGCTCCTCGGCGGCGCTCATGATCGACGGCGTTCTCGTCGGGATGATCCAGGAAGAGCGGTTGACGAAACGCAAAAACCAGGTCGCCCTCCCATTGCGTTCAGCTGAAGCACTGGTTGACCGCCATCTTGGGGGCGATCGCTCGAAAATCGATCAGGTAATTTTCGGAGGAAGGCGAGATTCACCCTACTGGGTCGCCCTTGATCACTACTCGGCTTACTCGGTGGCCGATCAAGTGCGAGAGATGCACGAATTCTGGTATCCCCACTTTTATGGCGACGGCGCTGATCCGGACGAGTATTGGCTCAGCCAGATCGCTGCCGGACGCAATCTGAATCCAGACCACAATTTCGATTTTTCCTTCCTTGGAACCCTGCGGGGTGAAGAAGTTTTAGAGCACTTCAACGAAGTTGAGCGTCCGGCCGCAGTGGCGCGCTGGTTAGGGCGCGATACCAGCTGCATCATGATTGATCACCACAAGTGCCATGGCTATTGGGCCCTTTATGGTGCGGCCAAGCCATGTGACGACCTTGAGCAGGTGTTGGTCGTGACAGCGGACGCAATGGGCGACACCAGCAACTGGAGTGTCTCGGTCGCCCACAGCGATGGCACTCTTGAACTGATTGCGCATGGTCTCGACCACGACGTGGCCCGGATCTACAAATTCGTAACCCTCATCCTTGGCATGAAGCCCAACGAACACGAATACAAGGTGATGGGGCTCGCGCCTTACAGTCGATCCAGTGGCCACATTGAAGCAGTCGAGAGGGTGTTCGATGAGATCCTGGATTTCCGCGAGGGGCGTTTCGTAAGCGACAGACCACTTACAGACCGGTACTTCAATCTCAAAGAGCGGCTGGAGGGGCATCGTTTTGACAATATTGCTGCCGGGCTTCAGAACTGGACGACACGCATAACCCAATCCTGGTTGCGTCACTGGATCATCGAGACCGGGCGACCCTTCGTCTGCTTCTCCGGCGGACTGGCTATGAATATCCGAACAAATGGGCACTTACTGGAAATGCCCGAGATATCGGGCCTCAGCGTTTCGGCATCCGGCGGAGATGAATCGCTGCCCGGTGGGGCCTGCTACGCGCATTGGGCGGAAACCGTCGGTCCGTTAGAACCGGCCCCGCATGTCTATCTGGGTGATACGGCAGAGCCCATTGAAAATTGGGAACACGCGGTAGAGGAGGCCGGAGGGGATCCAACCTTATTCGCGGGGCGCTCGGGAATAGACGCTCAATCTGTTGCGCAGCTTCTTGCTGCGGACAACGTTGTTGCTCGCTGCGTCGGACCAGCCGAGTTCGGGGCTCGCGCTCTCGGGAACCGATCGATCCTCGCCAATCCATCTAACCCGGACAACGTAAAATTCATCAACGACGCCATCAAGAACAGAGACTTCTGGATGCCGTTCACGCCATCGATTCTTGTTGAGTATGCGGACGACTACTTGGAAAACCCCAAGGGTGTGCAATCACCCTACATGACCATCGGATTTTCCTCTCAACCAGAACGTCGTCACGAGATTATTGGAGGACTCCATCCCTCCGACTTCAGTGCGCGACCGCAGTTCATACGGTTCGATCAAAATCCGGAATACTGGACGTTGGTTGACGAGTTTCGCCAGCTCACTGGAATTCCAGCAGTCATGAACACGTCATTGAATCTTCACGGTGAGCCGATGAATTACACCAGCCATGATGCCCTTCGGACCTTGGTCCTCTCAGAGCTCGATTTTCTAATTTTGCCGGGTGACAAGCTGGTTTATCGCAGGCGAGCAGAGCGTAAGCTTGATATCGCGTTGCGAAACCGCGTTGCGTCGGCGGGCTAAAGATGTCGAAGGCCAAGATCATAAATTTCGAGGTATCGAGTGCAGATCTCAATGCTGTATTCGATCAAAAAACTGTGCTCGTAACCGGAGGCACAGGTTCGTTCGGGCGGGCATTTGTGCGAAGCGTCTTGGAACGCTGTACTCCGCGTAAAGTGATCGTCTACTCGCGCGACGAGCAGAAGCAATTTGACATGGCGCAACATCCGGCATTCGCCGACCACGCTAAGACGCTACGCTTTTTCATTGGAGATGTCCGTGATTATGACCGGTTGGAGATGGCCCTACGGGAAGTGGATTATGTAATTCATGCAGCTGCGCTCAAACACGTTCCCGCGGCTGAATACAACCCCATGGAATGCATCAAGACCAATGTGCACGGCGCCGAAAATCTAGCGATGGCCGCCATTCGCACAGGTGTCCAAAAGGTGATAGCGCTGAGCACGGATAAGGCAGTCAATCCTGTCAATCTTTACGGTGCCAGCAAACTCGCTTCTGATAAGATTTTTGTCGCCGCGAACAGTTTGTCCGGTGACCATGGTCCGCGGTTTGCGGTTGCGCGTTATGGCAACGTCATCGGTTCCCGCGGCAGTATCGTTCCATTCTTTCGAGAGATCATTGCTAATGGCGCAAAGCAACTGCCAATTACCGACCCCGAAATGACACGTTTCTGGATAACGTTGGGTCAGGGAGTCTCATTCGTATTCTCCTGCTTACAGATGATGAAGCGCGGGGAAATATTCGTACCAAAAATTCCGAGCATGGCAGTTGTCGACCTGGCACGTGTGCTGGCTCCTGATTTACCTCATGAGACCATTGGAATTCGACCGGGAGAAAAATTGCACGAAGTCTTGGTCACTGAAGACGATGCCCGAAACACAATTGAGCTACCTGACCGTTTTGTGATCAGACCCACACTGTATCCTGATTGGGCATCGGGATATCACGAGGAGGAGAGGCCGCTTCGTGATGGATATAGGTATGCGAGCAATAACAACCCGCACTTCCTGGATAGCGAGGGAATGAAGTATCTCCTCAAGGAATCGGAATTATCGTGAGCGCGCGCCCCAAATTATTGCGGCCAATTTTAAGAGAATGTCCACCGTTCTGATTACCGGGGCGAGGGGCCTTGTAGGACCATACCTCGTTGAGGCCTTCGAAAAACTGGGAAATGTATGCACCAACGCTCGGGTAGAAGGGGATTTCCCCGGCGATTTGAGCGATGCCCGTAAGGCGCGCGAGGTTATAGAAGGCGCTGCACCCAATATCGTGGTCCATGCTGCCGCGAAAACGAATGTTGATGCCTGTGAAGATGACCCCGATGATGCGGATCGCAACAACAGATTGGCAACCTCCAACATCATTGCAGCGTTACGCGATGAGGCATACCTCGTATATCTGTCGACGGATCAGGTTTATCCCGACAAAACGGGACTCCACGTCGAGGACGAAGCAAATCCCGTTAACGCTTATGGTCAAAGCAAATTCGAAGGAGAAGTCGCGGCCCTAGCGCACCGACAAAGTATCGTCGCAAGGACGAACTTATTTGGACCGTCACGGGTTGAGGGCCGAAAGAGCCTGAGTGACTTCGTAATTGATAGCTTGGTCGCTCGACAGTCGATAACGCTTTTTGAAGACGTGCTGTTTTCACCTCTGCATGTCGTAACGCTGGCACAAACACTCGTCGAAATGGTCCAGGCTGGCCTCACTGGCGTATTCAATGTGTCATCACGTGACGGAATGTCGAAAGCGGACTTTGCTACCAGCATTGCTGCTCGGTGCTTGCTTCAGACCGAAACCGCGCGGAGAGGGTGCTCCCAGGAGATGGTTGGACGGGCGCGGCGGCCCCTGGACCTGCGTATGGACCCGTCGCGACTCGAGAAGGCGCTAGGCCGTTCGATGCCGACATTGGAAGAGGAGATTGCCAAGTTATGAGCGGAGCGATTCATATCGGCAAAAGCATCGTCGGTGATGGCCATCCGACGTATTTCATTGCAGATATCGCGGCAAATCATGATGGAGACCTGGAACGGGCGAAGGCACTCATACATCTGTGCGCGGAATCAGGAGCGAATGCTGCGAAATTCCAAAACTTCAAGGCCGAGACGATCGTCTCTGATTTTGGGTTCAAGTCCCTCGGTGGCCAGCAGTCTCATCAGGCGAGTTGGGGGAAGTCCGTATTCGACGTTTATGCGGACGCGTCCCTGCCGATGACTTGGACCGGCACCCTGAAAGAAGAGTGCGATAAGGCAGGTATCGACTACTTCACGGCACCTTATGATCTGGAACTTATTGCCGAACTGTCGGAATTCGTTTGCGCATGGAAACTTGGATCAGGGGACATCACATGGCACGAGAACATCGTTGCACTCGCATCGTCCGGTAAGCCTCTCATTATGGCGACCGGTGCCGCCAGCATGGATGAAGTCAAATTGGCAGTGGAGGTCGCACGTCGCCACACCGATGAGATTGTCCTTCTTCAGTGCAACACTAACTATACGGCGTCTCTGGAAAACTTCCGCCATATCGCGCTCAATGTTCTCAGATCGTACGCTCGAGAGTTCCCGGGCACCATACTCGGTCTGTCTGACCATACTCCTGGCCACGCTACCGTTCTCGGTGCTATCGCGCTTGGGGCTAGGGTGATCGAAAAGCACTTCACGGACGACACCACGCGTTCGGGCCCTGATCACAAGTTTTCGATGGATCCCCGAACCTGGCGAGAGATGGTCAACCGCAGCCGCGAGCTCGAACTGGCGCTTGGCAGTGAAGACAAGAGGGTGATGGAGAACGAGGAGGAGACAGTAGTTCTGCAGCGGCGCGCCGTTCGCGCAGTGCGTTCAATTCCTGCGGGGGCGACGCTGTCAGAAGCGGACCTAACTTATTTACGACCTTGCCCTGTCGACGCACTTCCGCCCTATCGCCGCGACGAGTTGTTGGGGAAAAAGGTGGTTCGTGAGATTGAAAATGGGGACTGCATCCGGCCCGCGGATGTCCAATAGTGGGGTGCTCAACCGACAGCCATGAAAGCGGCCATTGTCATTCCGGCACATAATGAGTCTCCGACCATCGGTCATCTCGTGACTGCGGTCTCGATGTTTGGAACCCCGATCGTTGTCGACGATGGCTCCAGTGATGGTACAGGCGAAATCGCCACGGCGGCGGGTGCGGTTGTCGTCACACTCGACAGAAATCGCGGATATGACATGGCCCTGGAGCGGGGATTTCACGAGGCATCAAATTTGGGTGCGGACATTGCTGTTACATTTGATGCGGATGGTCAGCACGACCCGAAATCGCTCCCCGCATTTGTTGACCCGCTCGCCCGCAATGCAGCGGATTTGGTTGTCGGAGTTCGGCCCGAATCGGCACGTTTCATGGAAGCTTTATTCAGCTGTTACACGCGGATACGATATGGTGTTCCCGACATCCTGTGTGGGTTGAAGGGGTACAGAATGGAACTCTACCGACATCACGGGTGTTTTGATTCGTCGCGTTCCATCGGCACCGAGCTGACCTTGGCCGCGCTCCGGCAGGGCAAACGTGTGGTTACGGTGCCGGTTAACATCTGTGAACGTGAAGGGTCTTCCCGGCTGGGAGGCAGCCTGCGCGCCAATCTCAAAATTTTTCGAGCCATGCTCATCGGGATTGGCCGCGATCTTTTGCCACAAACCAGGAAGCTGTGATCCCCAATTCTGCAAATCCTGGGAGTCAGTTCGCGACTTCTCTTGAAATGTTCGACCGCGCTCGTACAGCCATACCCTCGCAAACCCAGACTTTCTCGAAGGGTTGGACACAGTATCCGCTGGGGGCAGCTCCAATCTTCGCTGCACGTGCCGATGGCGGACGTATTTGGGATGTGGACGGGAACGAATACATCGACTGGCCGATGGCCATCGGACCCCTCCTGCTGGGACATAACCACCCTGAGGTAAGCGCAGCAATCGTACGTCAGCTCGAGAACGGTCTTGCATTCTCGTTGCCGACCAGCAGCGAGTTGGAACTCGCAGAGCGCCTAATTGCCTGGTTCCCCTATGCAGAACGTGCCCGCTTCGGAAAGAACGGTTCAGATGCGACTTCGGGGGCCGTACGAGTCGCACGGGCCTATACCGGCAACGATGTTGTCCTTTGTTGCGGATACCACGGTTGGCAGGACTGGTTCATCGGGACAACCACGCGCAACGCTGGTGTTCCTGAGTCGGTAAGCGAGCTGACAATACCGTTCCCTTACAACGACCTGGAGTCGCTGGAGAATTTGCTCTCAGAGAATCACGGGCACGTTGCCGCCATTATTATGGAACCCATGGGTCTGGAAACTCCAGACCCGGGATATCTCGAGGGCGTTCGCCAGCTGGCAACTGACCAGGAAGTTCTTTTGATATTTGACGAATGCTGGACCGGATTTCGAATTCATCTGCAGGGCGCATATGGAAAATTCGGAGTGGCGCCAGATTTAGGATGTTTTGGGAAAGCGTTGGGAAATGGCGTGCCGATCTCTGTCGTAGTAGGCCGTGGCGACGTAATGGATCTGTTTGACGAGGCATTCTTCTCGTTCACATTTGGTGGTGACATGCTAGGCATTGTCGCTGCTGAAACCGTTCTTGACGTGCTTGAGCGCGAACCGGTTCTTGAGCACGTGGAGACAATTGGTCGACGATTGCTAGATGGCGTGTCCGACCTGATACGGCATCATGAGCTTGAAGGTTGCATCGGAACCTCGGGATATCCAGCACGACATTTTCTTACTTTCACCGATGACGGTGAGGATGGTCTCCTGTTGAAAAGCGTGTTCCAGCAAGAGGCGATTGCAGGTGGAATTCTCGCAGCTGGATACCATGCACCTTCGTACGCACACACCTCGCAGGACGTAAACGAAACACTCCAAATTTACGATCAGACGCTTGCCACGATTGCTCGCTGTTTGAGCACCAAAAGCTTGGCGGAACGACTGAGTGGTTGGCGCGTCCAACCAGTTTTTCGCAAACCTTAAGGTAATTCTGAGGTGGTGAGACTTCCTTGGAACCGTGATCTTCGGGAGAAATATGCGCCTCTGCCGGCAACCTTCGTTGATCGATACGATCCAACCAAACTTATTGAAGTCGATCAGTATCCAGCAGAATACTTTCGACTGGAGATCATCAAAAAGCGCGTCGCCCTGGTGGGCGGAACGCGTCTATTAGACATCGGTGCGGGTTCGGGCATTCCTATCGTTGAGCTTGCCCGTCAACAAAACACCCGTGATGCAGTCGCGTTTGATTACACGCCTGAAATGGTCGAGTACGCCAAGATGCAGTTCGCTGCCACCGGGCTAGACCCCGAGCATGTGTTTGAGGGCGATGCACGTCTAGCCGACCCCTATATGCGTGCCAGCACATATGGCCCGTTTGATGTAGCGCTTATGCTCGGGTTGTTTCACCACATTGAAGACCAAGCGGAATGCCTGCGCCGGATCCACGGCCTTCTCAATCCGGGTGGCCGGGTTTTCATCGCATTTCGAAACAAGCTTTTCTCATTGTTCACGATGAATAGTTTCACGTACGCATTGGTAATGAGTGACTTGCTTCAAGACATCTACCCAGACATCCGTAACATCGTAGATGAAGAGTTTCAGAAAAGGCTTCGCATGGATCAACCGAAACTGACGGAGTTAGATGCGTACTCCGAAGCGAGCTACGAGTTGATCCATGCCCGCAAACACAACCCGCTGGAAATGGAAGCCTGGTTTCGAGCTGTCGGCTACTCCGAGATCCGCCTGCATTTTTTCCATTGCCACCCTGGTCCGCCATACCTCGAAGGTGAAGCGGTTTCCCGCAAGCGCTATCGTGAAGCCGCCATAGCTATGGAAGGCGAAGAAATTGGCTGGCGCGGTTACTTCATGTGTTCAGGGTTCTTGGTTGAGGCGGTCGCATGACGTTTGTTTTTGCCAGGAGCTTTCCGAAATCAATATTATTAGGAGAGTCATATGAGTGAAGCAGTTGCCATAAAAGATGTAGGTCGCTTGGAGGAAGAAATTACGACTATGGTACAGGACGAATTCAGTCTCAATGAATCCGAGCTAACCTCCAATCTCAAGCTTTTTACTTCTGGCTTACTAACCTCGTTGGATATGATCGATCTCAGCGTTCTTATCGAAGAACGCTATGGAATAAGAATTGAAGACAGCGATCTAAGCCTCGAAAATCTAGACTCCATTGGAGCCATCTCCAGTTTTCTTGTGAATCAAATGAACCCTGATAGTGGAAACTGAGAAGCCCCTTTTGGATCTTGATCGTGAACGATTTTGTGGTCATTGGAACCGTGAGTTGCATAGGTCGCCGATCTGAAAACTTCCGACGGCAACTCAAAGTTTCCTACATTGGCCAGATTGAATTTTTGTGGCCTGCGCATTCCGATTAAACGCTCATTAACAGGTGCATTGTTGGCGCCCATCCGATTATGAAAATCGTACACGCCGGATTTCAGAAGTGCGCGAGCACTTTCCTCCAACAGGCTGTGTTTCCCAGCGTGCCCGGCTACGAATACTTTCTAGTCAGGGAGTGGGCCCAATCCTGGTCGCCCGAGGTCTCGAAGTCATTGTTGGGCGGGGAGAATATCATCGCTTCGTGTGAAGGATTCACAACCTTTCGTCTGCACCATGACGATGGAAGCCTGCTGTTTCCCCACCAAAAAGCCATCCACAATGTGCGCAACATTCTGGGATCGGACATCCGAATATTTTTCGTCATCCGAAAGCAGGATGACCTTATGGAGAGCTACTACCGCTACAAGGGCGACTTCGCATCGGTCGGCGACATGTTCGTAGACTATCCGATGCGCAGTCGGCTTGGGTTTTTCTGGTCGAACCGAAGTCGTCGCGGTGAATACATCAGATGCCTGGATTTTTGCTCACAAATACTGGTTTACGCGTCTGCATTTGGTACGGAGAACGTCAGAATTCTGTTTTACGAGGACCTCGTTCACGCACCTCAGAAATTCTTCGCCGACCTCGAAACTGTCTTCGACGTGGATCTGGGAGACATCGCTCCTGTTGTGGAAGAAGTTCACAATCCATCTGAACGCCAAGGGTATGCTTATCCCATGCCTGTTCGGATCGTGAACCGCCTTCTTGGAAACGGGCTTAGCAAGGTGTTGCCTAACAGGGAGAAAAGATTGCACCCCGATGAAAAGCGGCGCGTCATGTCACTCTTTCGCCAAAACAATAAAGTGCTATTCGACCATTTCGGTTTTACGGATCGATACGGTTACTGCTAGTGGCGCCATGAATCGGATTCTCGTGATACCGGACGGGACGCGTGAGATCCGCACAGGATGATATGCCCTGCGTTCCTCGTGGTGTGCAGGTGCGGAATGATCAGTTCGGCAGACACATAGAATAATGGCAATCAGGGAACTTGCTGCGAAGGGACAGAGCCTGACGGAGTCAATTTTCATTGCTCGAGGCGCTCATCCCGATCGACCAATCCTCGACACCGGTTTCGGAGAGGTCGTGATTGATTTGGATGAGTTCACGGCCAGGGTCGCTGGAAGGCAAGTCGACCTTCTTGACGCTGGCATCACACGGAGTGATCGCGTGCTGATCACTCCAAATCGGGGTGTCCAATTCTGGATTGACGTCGTCTCGGTGTGGGGCCTTGGTGCCGTGGCTGCCGGAATTGACTTGCGCGGTCCGCAACGGATCGTGAATGCGGTTTTGGATATTCTCCAGCCCAAGGCGGCAATAGTCGGTGTGGATGGTGAAGCCGTTGTCGGCGACCGCGCAGCCATTGTGGATGGAGCGGAGGCGAGACGCGAGTCAGCGGAGAAGTTGGTCATCGAGCCCATCGGTGCGGAGGAGCCGGCCTCGATCGTATTCACCAGTGGATCGACAGGGACGCCCAAAGGCGTCGTGCTGAGTCACCACTCACTCCGGGGCAATGCCACCGGAATAATGGAACATGTGCCCATCAAGGCCAGCGACTCGCTGTTCATAGCGCTGCCTTCAGCTTCCATGAGCGCGCTTTCCCACTTTCTGGTCAGCATGTTCTCCGGGGCGACTTTCAAACCGTGTGAGGATCCACTCCTCAAAGCAGATCTGTTTAATGCTTTAGAGAAGTCAAACGCCACTGCGTTTGGTGGGGCACCTTTGCAGATTCGCTGGCTCGCGGATGCCGCGAAGGACCGCAATTTGTATGTACGGTGGATCATGTCGACTGGCGATCACCTTCCTGTCGACACAATTCGTCGCACTCGGGAAACATTTCCCGATGCTAGCGTGATCACCGTATACGGTATGACCGAATTGGGGGGACGTTTCTGTGTACTCCCACCCGATTTGATTGACACCGCAGCTGGCTCCGTTGGCTACCCGATAACAGGTTTAAATGTCTCAGTTGTGGACGAAGCGACTCTTGAACCCGTCGTGCAAACTGAAATCGGCGAAATCATTGCCGATGGTGATCTTCTCTTTGACGGCTATCTCAATGCGCCCGAGGCAACGGCTTCAGCGATGACTTCAGGAGGTATGAGAACTGGTGACCTTGGTTACCAGGATGAGAACGGAAGGTTGTATTTGGTGGGACGCCGGGATGACGTGTTCAAGTCCGCCGGTCTCAAGGTAAGTTCGATCTCGATCACCCAGGCACTTTTGGAAACCGGCATGTTCGACGACCTCGCGGTTATTCCGCTTGAGCACGAACTCGCTGGCCACGTGCCTGCAGTCCTGTTTGTTCCGAGTGGCAAGCAGAACTTTGATCGCAGGCAGGCCATGAGACATCTGCGAGGAAAGCTTGCTGCCAATCACGTCCCTTCACGATTCTTTGAGGTCGACGAGATCAGACGTACAGCGACGGGAAAGATCTCGCGCCCATGGTTGAGACATATGCGTCAGAAGTTCGAAGCATGAGCGAAGTCACTCGCGATATGGGCGATGCGTCGGTGGGGAGTCGCACCAGATGTAGATGTCCTCTGAGAATGCCTTCAAGCCATGAGTGTAGAAATCACGATTGTTATAACTGTACAGCGTTTGACGTCCGAGCGTGGTCTCACGGAATTCCATCAAATTACTAAGGTGGGACACGAGCTTGCGATTGCCGTCCCGCGTGAGACCACAATCCTTGTACACGACAAGTAAGTAGAAACTCTCGCGTGAAACCGAGCCGTTCCTCAGAACTGGATGAAGGAATTCCTTGTTGTATCGGTATGGAACGCCGATGTGCTGCTCAATGAGGTGGACTGTCGTGGAGAGATGCGGTGTAACGCCTAAGCAAATGGTTAACGCATCTAATTCCACCATCCGTGCCTCTGGAGTATGGCTACCCCATGCACCTTTGGACACGTCTGCCACTAATTCTTCTGCCTGAGCGCCGATAGCCGCATAGGAGTTAAAAGGATGAAAGCTTCTCAGCGCACCATCTAATTGGCGAACGTGTTCAGAAAGTGCTCCGCGTTGGAAGCTTGGGGTTTGGGCAGGATCAAAAATGATCTCGGTATTGCATAAATTCGTTGATGCCGTGGATACGATAAGGGTCCCGGTCCGGCCAATGAGGGATCGAAGGGCCTTGACGTGGGCTTCAATCAGGTTGCGGGATCCTGGGCGGTCGTACCCTCGGACTTCCCAGATATCTGAGATAACGTAGACGATCCTGCCCTCGGTTACGTCCAACTTCGCGTAAGCTTCAACAAGATCGTCGTAATCGTATTTCTTCATGGCAATTGAGTGCAGCTCGTAGGGTCACTTAAACGTTCAAATTATGGCGGTCCAAGGCGCGGACCACGATACGCTACCAAGCACTACGTGGATTAATCAAAAAACCAAATTGAAAGATTGGCAGGGTAGACATTTATGCGCCATGGCCGATTTTGCATGATTCATGTCCAGTCCTGAACCCAAACTAGAGGCTTCGGCGAGTTCGATGTTGGGCCTGTTGAAGGATCTATGGCCGCTTCACCGAACACTCAACTCGGACGACATGGATCTGGCGTTAGAGATGTGTGGCTCATATGTGGCTGATCCACGTTGGAAGATTCATCAATACATGCCGGGGACTGACGTCTACACCTGGTATGTTCCCGAACGCTACAAGGTCAACGAGGCATGGCTCGAAATTGACGGCGTGCGTGTTGCTGATTTTGACCAGAACCCTCTTCATCTGCTCTCGTATTCCCTGCCGCAGCACATTTCGGGACGCCTGGGAGAGATACGCGACCATCTCTGGACTCAGCCCGAACGGCCGGACGCGATTCCTTGGGAATTCAAGTACTACGAACGCAGCTGGGGCTTCTGTCTGCGCCATGCGGACTTATGCCGTTTCAACGACGAATCGCGCGTCGAAGGTGTAATTGACGTCGAGTTCACCGACGAAACATTCAAACTCGGCGAGTATTACCTGCCGGGCACCACAAATCACGATGTTTTGTTCCTCACCAACATCTGTCACCCAGGTCAGGTCAACGACTCGTTGTCCGGACTGGTCGTGGGTCTTGAAATGGCGCGCCAGTTAACTCAGCAGCCTCAGTCCCGGCACGGATTTCGTTTGCTCGTTGTGCCGGAGACAATCGGCACCATCGCTTGGTTCGCTCACAACGAGGACGCGGCACAATGCATCAGGCACGCGTGGTTTTGCGAAATGGTCGGACATGACAATTCATTTGTTCTCCAACATTCGCGCCAAGGGACCGATGCATTGATCGATCGAGCCTTTCTCGCTGTATTACCGAGGCATCGTCGGCATGGCGCAGAACGAACGGGCGGATTTCGCGAGGTCGTAGCGAGCGATGAGATGGTCTCCAATGGCCCGGGAATCAACATTCCGACACCGTCCCTCACGCGTTGGCCGTACCCGCAGTATCACACCAGCGACGACAATCCGCAGATCATCGACGAATCTAATCTCTCAGAGGCATTGGACGTATTTTGCGAGCTGTGGAATGTGCTGGAGGACAACTATTACCTGCGACGGAAATTCAAGGGGCCTGTGATGCTCTCGCGCTACGGTCTCTGGGTCGACTGGCGCGAGGACTGGGCACTCAATCAGGCCACCGAGAAAATCATGCTTATGCTTGAGGGTGACCGATCATTGATCGACATTGCCCATGAAACGGGGCTTCCGTTCACTACGATTCGTCAGTTCGTAGACAGGCTGCTCGAAGCAGATCTGATTGAGGCGAGCGATACGCCACTGTAGAGGCCCAACAGACGCTTCATCTGTGGGGAAGGACGCCGACATTCAGTCGGCACTGGCCCCTCGCTATAAATCAGTCACATAAAGAGTTTGGAAAATTGGAATGATTAACATCCTCATCACATCCATGGGGGGCCCGGGGAGCAACAATCTGGTCGAAACTCTTCGCCTCATCGATGCAGAACGATTCAATGTCATCGGAACTCACTCTGATGTCCTTGAGCTCGCGCGTGCGGACATCGAGTCGCTCTTCGTCGTTCCGCCCGCATCCGAAGAGGACGCCTACATCGATGCGCATATGAAAGTCATCGATGCATGTGATGTGGATATTCTCATCACAAACAGCGACGCCGAAGTTAGAACCTGGTCGCCGCGTCGCGAAGAGATTCCATGCAAGCACCTGGTTCCGCCACTCGATCTCGTTACTTTGGTTCAGGATAAACTGACTTTTCATCAGACCCTTGCCAAGCATGGTTGTCCCACCGTGCCTAGCATTCCCGTAAAGACACGTGAGGGCATCAGTGGTGCTGTGGCGTCGCTACCGGACCCCAACCGTTTCTGGATCCGTCGTAGAACTGGGTCCGGATCCCTGGGTGCCACCTGGTTAACTTCAGCAAGTCAGGCGGAGAAGTGGGTGGACCTGTGGACCGAAGTGCGCGGATTCGAGATCGATGAGTTTATTGTTGCTCCCTTCCTTGAGGGGAGGGATTTTTGTGTCACAACCATTTGGCAGCATGGAGAGTTCTGCGTCGGGAAGATTTATGAACGCTTGTCATATATGCAGGGCGGCGCGACATTGAGCGGAATGGGCTCCGGCCCAAAGAGCGCACGTACGCCAGACGATACAGAGCCGATCGTGAGGACGAGAGAAGCCGTTCGGGCCGTATATGATGAGTTTGGTCTCCAGCCGCATGGGTTGTATCAGTGCGACCTCAAATGCGACGAACATGGCAATTCCTACGTCACGGAGTTGAACATTGGCAGGTTTCCACAAACATCGACACACTTTGACCGAGTTGGCCAATACAGTCTTCTCGAACTCTATCTCAAACTCCTTCTGGAACCGGATGAGGTTCTTCCGCGGGATGTTTTTGATTTGGATCCTGACCAACTGATCCTGAGGCGGGTCGACGGAACGCTTCGGATTGTTCCTCAATCAAGGATATCGGAGCTCGAGGCGCGTACTCCCTGAGTTGACGAGTCGCAAGCAGTAATCGTCAGTATCGAATACCGGCAACTGTCCGCTTGAAATTCCTCTCGATACTTTGTCGCAGGCAACATTGATCCAAACAGCCGATACGGCACAGAAGTTTGTGCCGTTGGATTTTGCGGCCGCCCAACGGTTGCCGAATTGGCGGGAGGACCTGGCCGCGTGTTTCACCCCAGGTGAACTAGGCCGGATCTTTGCGGATGTCACCCAGCGGTATCTTGTGGCTCTCAGAGACGTTCCAGATGACACCAGAGCAGCCGCCTTGCTAGCGAGTGCCCCAGTTCTGACTGCGACCCTGCCAACCTTGGAACTGGCACTTGCCCTGAGCATGGGAGCCAGGACCGGTATCCCGGTGTTCAGTGAAGAGCCGGAGTTCGGGTATCTGCGGGGAGAGAAAGACTGCCTACCCCCGGTCCGCAATACAGCCGTCTTTGAGCGGGCACCTAAGCCACGATTGCCGTTGCGGCGCAGCGTGCAGGTGACGAGTTGGTGGACCAGATGGACTCGGATTCCACAAACGCTCATCTCGCCAGACGTAATAGCGGTATCGGAGAACCCGGCACTGGTGGCAAGTGCACGAGAAAGTGGCCAGCGAGTAGCATTTCGGCATGCCGGAAGTTTTCTCGCGGAGGCCCGCGGACTTGGCCAGTCGGCCAAGCATGGTGTCGAGGTGGAGGCCGTGGCGGATAAATTGGCCCAGCAACTGACCGATTTGGAACTGCTTGAACAGCCATACGCCGCTCGGGCGCGGGAAATAGTACATGCGCTTTTGATGCACGCTGTTGAACGCTCAGCGCGCGATCTCGCAAATTTCAAGAACGTGAAGTCTTTGCCGGCTCACCTCTGGTCTGCAACCGGTAGCAATTATTCAGCGCGTTCGACGGGGCTGGAGGTGCTTCGCCGTGGCGGAGAAGCTGTCCGGTTTCAGCACGGTGGTACACACCCGTTCAGCGAACTGTCTCAACTGTTTAGCGTCGTTGAGTTGTCCGTCAGTTCCAAATTCGTCTTGTTTACGGATGGCCTCGCCAAGCTAGCGGCACCAACAGACCCGGCGCGCCATACGAAACCCTGGCGCACGACAAGCCTGGTGGGCGGTCAAGGAGACCCTTCCATTGCATCGCTGTCTCTTGACGCTCCCAGACGCTCTGGGCGACGACGCGTCATCTATGCACCTACCTTTCTGACCGGGTTTCGGAAGCACGCCATGTACTCGCTGAGCGATCCAGTGTACCTCGATTGGCAGTTGCGGCTTGCTGAAACGCTTTCGGAAATGCCCCTTGATCTCTTGTGTAAGCCTCACCCCGAAGGTGTCTTCAGCGGCCTGCGCCACCCATTGGCAGATATCGCCCCGTGTACCTCGGCGCCATTCGAGTCGACGATGGCGGAGGCGGACGTATTTGTATTTGACCGTTGTTCGTCGACGACGTTCTGGCGTGCGTTGTGTACGAACAGGCCTGTCGTATTGATCCCGATTGGCCCACCAAAGTTCCACCCTCAAGCCGAAGAGATCCTCAAGCGGCGTTGCAGCGTCATCGAGCCGTGGTTTGACGAGAAAAACCTGCCTCGGGTTGATTCCGAACTGCTTGCGGATGCCGTGCTTGGTGGACCAGATCGTGTAGATGCGGGCGAAATCCGTGAACTATTCATGGGTAGTTCGGCGATAACATAAGGCAATTACGCAGTGAAGCTAGGTCTGGGCGCCGCTCAGTTTGGGTTGGACTATGGCGTCACCAATCTTGACGGTCGACCCGGCACTGGTGAGATCGCAGCGATAATCGATGAGGCCCGCCGTGAAGGAGTGACGTTGATCGATACGGCGGCCAGCTACGGCGATAGCGAGCGGACGCTGGGCTCGCTCATCGGAGGTGATGATCAGTTTAGAGTCGTGACCAAGATCCCAGACTGGAAAGGAACTCCCCCAACCAATGCCGGAGAAGCCATCATCGACGTATTCGAACGATCTCTGTCGCGCCTGGACCGACGGAGCGTCGATGCGCTCCTGGTGCACAATGCGGAGGACCTATTATCAAAATGCGGTGACGAAATCTGGTCGACAATGGTTGGACTTCGGGATAGCGGCCGGGTACGCCGCATCGGTGTATCCATTTATACAAGCGAGCAGATCGACCAAATCCTGAAGGATATACGACCAGATGTCGTGCAATTGCCGTTGAGCGTTCTCGACCAGCGCCTCGACCGCTCCGGGCATCTCAATAAACTGCGAACGGCAGGAATTGAGATTCATGCTAGGTCTGTTTTTCTCCAAGGTGTGTTGCTTGCTCATGCGCAGACCTTTCCAGAATATTTGTCGGGCCTTCGTGGAGCGGTTGCAAGGTTTCACGATATGGCCCGCAGTGTCGACCTAACGCCGCTAGAAGCGGCCCTGGCATACATTCAGTCGATAACCGTCGATGCTGTAATCGTCGGCGTGACAAGTTTGGCGCAATTCTCAGCAGTGAACGAGGCGATGAAGGTTGGAGTGGCCACAGATCTGAATTGGCCGGCGCTTGCAGCAGAGGATGTCGTGTTTCTTGATCCCAGAAACTGGCCAGCAAGTGCGACGCACTCATCAAGGAGTGCCTCCACAATTTGAAACGGCCACTCATTCATGTTGGGTATCACAAAGCGGGGTCCACGTGGCTTCAACGCGTTCTTTTCGTTGCTGAGTCAAGCGGGTATGTCGTTCCGTTCAGCCGGAAACTCGAAGTCTATCCGCGTCTGGTATTACCCCATGCTCTCGATTTCGATGTTGAGTCCAATCGCCGTTTCTTCGAGTGGCCCGAGACAGTTGGCAACCGCGTACCCGTTATTACCTCGGAAGGTCTGACAGGCAATCCAGAGAGTGGAGGGTACAACTCGGTTGAAATCGCACAGCGTCTAAAAGACGTTTTCGATGATGCCAGAGTCCTGATTGTATTTCGGGAACAGAAGTCGATGATTCTTTCATCATACAACCAGTACCTTAAGAGCGCTGGTCATGCCGATCTCATGACATTTTTGAACCAGCCGATCCGACCTCGCGGAGAACCGTTTTTCCATCTTGACTACTTTCGGTATGACAAGTTGCTGCGGTGCTATCAGGAAACGTTCGGTGCAGAGAATGTTCTTGCACTACCCCTTGAGCTCTTGACTCAAGATCAGGATGAATTCGTGCGCCGAATTGCCAGCTTCTCGGGTGCGAACCTTTCTCCAACTCTGCCCGAGAGTCAGCGAATGAACGAGAGTTGGCCCGAACTCGGCATCGCGATGAAGAGATATCTGAATCCTTTCATCTTCAGCACCATTTTGAACGGATACAGTCCTCTACGAATTAAGGGGTTGTGGCGGCTGCAGGTAATGTTCCCACGATGCTTCAATCGCTTCTTGCGTAATTCCTTGAGTGCGCGTATCCGTCGGCGGTGGCAGCGACAAATTGAAGAGGCAACGCGCGGATATTACGCGGAGAGCAACCGCGCGACAGCAGATATTAGCGGAGTTGACCTTGCCGGTATGGGTTATGAAACCTGACGGTGGCCAGGATTTAATCGAAAGGCTGTGCGATTGATTCTCGCCATCGTTCAGGCACGAATGTCTTCATCTCGTTTGCCAGGCAAGGTTTTGCTTCCTCTGCTGGGGGAGCCCATGCTTGTGCGGATGATCCAACGGGTTCGGCGGGCCGCGTCCCTGGACGAGATCGTTGTAGCTACAAGCGTTGATCCCAGTGACGAAGACATCATCATCACCTGTGACGAGCACAACATAGATTGCGAAAGGGGAAGTCTCGATGACGTTCTGGACCGCTTCTATCGTATTGCTGGGAGACGGCGGCCTCGTCACGTCGTGCGCCTCACGGGAGATTGCCCGCTCATTGATCCCGCGGTCATCGATGAGGTGGTGAGATTTTGCCTCGATGGCGGGTACGACTATGCGAGCAATACCTTGGAACCCACATACCCCGACGGGCTCGATGTCGAGGTCTGTACTTTCAACGCTCTGGAAGAGGCTTGGAAGCAGGCTCGGTTGCCATCAGAGCGCGAGCATGTAACTCCATTCATCAAAAAGAATCCCGCAATTCACATCGGCAACTACCGCCTTGCGCATGACTACTCGGCTCACCGCTGGACAGTTGATGAACCAGAAGATCTGGATTTTGTGACAAACATTTATGAAGCACTGATGCCTGAGAATCCGATATTCGGCATGGAGGAAATCGTAGATTTCGTCAATCTCCATCCCGAGATCGCCGCGCTTAATGCGCAATTCCGACGGGATGAGGGTTACGCGAGAAGCGTCGAGAAAGACCTGGCAGTTAAGGGATCGGTATGACAGCGAAATCTCTTCGTTACGTCGCACAATTGCATACTACTCTTTCTGAGGGATTCCCGATTTCTAGACCGTGTCTCAACCTTGCGGATGGCGTTGAGTAACGGGTCGGCGCTGAGAGCATCGATGTCTTCGGCGTCTCCACTTCGTGATCGGCTCGTTCCTTCATGGCGCTTCATCACACTATCGGTCGGATACTTCGCGGTTTGCGTGACGCTCTACGCCTTCGCCGATCCGGCCTGCCACATTCCGTCGACCGTGTGTTCCAACGATGCCGACCATTACGGCTACCGCATTGCCGTCATATTTCACGAAATGGGGAGCTTCAACGACCCCAATTCCCTGGAACTGCCCTGGGTATTCTGGCCACCGGGTTTTGCGTTGATGTATCTGCCGTTGGTTGCGTTGGACGCAGCCCGTCCGCTGGTTGTGATGATGGCGTTTCAGGTGCTGCTGATGTACGTCATGGCATGTATCGCGCGCGAAGCGGCGAAGGTCGTGTTCGGTGCAGGTCAGGATCTCGCGTTCAGTCTCATTGCGTTCAATCCTCTTTTGTTGTCGATCACGTTGGTACCGCAGGCCGACGTTGTCTATGCGGTATGGATGTCGGGTGGGCTCCTGAGCCTCTTGGTCTTTCTGAAGCGTGGAAGTCCCTGGCAAGTTCTTGTTGCAGGAATTTGTCTGGGTGTGGCGGCGTATATGCGACCAGGATCCGTCGGCCTCATCTACCTGTTGCCGGTCGCAGTTCCACTGTTGTCCAAACTGGCCGGCTGCCCCATGAACTGGCGTCGGTCGATCGTGTGGGGTATTGCTTCATCGATATTGGCGATGGCGATTATTGCTCCTTGGCTGTGGCGGCAGCATGAGTTGGGTCAAGGTTTCAGAGTTCATGGTCTCATCACGGAGTCGGAGCTCGTGCTGGATAGTCTCGACTACCTCGATCCAGAGCACGTCGGTAGCTATTGGCCTGACGGATTAAGTGCTGACGCGAGAAAGATCATCGACCAGGCTATCGCAGATTATCGCCAGGAACGCCCCTCGCTGCAGCGACATGAAATCGATATGTTGAGGCGCGATGTTGCCATGGACTACGCAACATCCGGCGTTGTGCCGTTACCGGATGCGCTATTGGCCCTGGGTCATGGATTTCGCAGATTCATGCTGTCGGGTGGGGAGGGATTTCTCCACAGGCTTGTGGGCCTGGACGGACAAGAAGAGGCCCAACCAATCCAGTTCTACTTTTTGAAGGCGCTGTCACTGGCATTCTCCCTCACTTCCCGAATTCTCGGGTTATTGGGCTTGATATGGCTGATCAGGTCCGGCCGATGGGAACTGGCGATTTTGTTCGGTGGTTTGGTGCTCGCGGTTTGGGCTGGAACACCCTTCAAAGGGGGGCCGCGATATCGGGTTCCCGTGGAAATCCCGCTTGAACTTCTGGCGGTCGCCGGTTGGATGGCGGTAACTGGCTGGGTGGGCCGGAGGCGCGGCATGCGGAATGATCGATTGAGGGAAGCTGCTGATCCTGCGGCGGTTTCCCGCGTTGAATTGTCTTGAATCTTGAGTGGTGAAATGACCTCCTCTGAAAAAACTTATGAAATTGGTGTTGTTGGCGGAGCGGGTCACGTCGGACTGCCTCTGGCCCTGATGTTCGCGGTTTGCGGCAAGCGAACACTCATCCAGGACATCAACAGTCAGGCACTGGACGTAATAGGTTCCGGTGTCATGCCGCATATCGAGCACGACGCTGACGACTATCTGAAGCAAGCGCTCGACTCCGGAAATCTCAGTCTCAATGAGGAGCCAAGCTCCCTTGCGGAAGCGGATACAATCGTTATCACGATCGGCACGCCCGTCGATGAATTCCTCAACCCGGTACAGCGCGAGATACAGAAATGCATAGATGGGCTGCTGGACTATCTGAATGATGATCAATTGATCGTTTTGCGATCAACGGTGTATCCGGGCACCACAGACTGGCTGGATCGATACCTCCGATCCCATGGTAAGAATCCACTGATCGCTTTTTGTCCGGAGCGGGTTGTTCAGGGCTTCGCGATACGAGAATTGAAGTCGATGCCCCAGATTGTCAGCGGCACGACCCCGAAAGCGGCCGAACGTGCGGCGCAACTGTTCGAGCTCTTCGCCCCCGAAACGATCGAGGTCACGCCGCTGGAGGCTGAATTCGCCAAGCTGTTCACGAACGCTTATCGCTACATCGAATTTGCTGCAACGAACCAGCTCTACATGATTGCCGACTCGGCAGGTGTTGATTTTTATCGAGTACACGAGGCGGTCACGCATGGGTACCCCCGGATGCAGGCGTTTCCGCGCGCTGGCTTTGCGGCTGGTCCTTGTCTGTTCAAGGACACGATGCAACTCGCCGCATTTGCCAATAATCAGTTCAGTCTCGGGCACAATGCCATGATGGTGAACGAAGGCCTGGTTCTCTATGTCGTCGACAAGATGAGACAGCAGTTTGACTTGTCCAATCTTACCGTGGGTCTGCTCGGAGCGGCGTTCAAGGCTGAAATCGACGACATTCGGTCATCGTTGAGCTACAAGCTCAAGAAACTGCTCGCGATTCAAGCAAAACAAGTACTGATGACGGATCCATTCGTCTCGGAGGATCCAGATCTTGTGTCGCTCGACGAAGTTCTTGCTCAGTCAGACGTGCTGGTTCTTTGTGTACCTCACAAGGCCTACAAGGCACTCGATTATTCCAAGCGGAACGTGGTCGACGTGTGGGGGATAAACCAGGACGTAGGCTAGTTCGGGCCAGCAGGTTGGAAGTGAACTCAAGCGACACGGAAGAAGCGAAAGCGCAGCCGGAACTCTCAATTCTGATTCCGGTTCGCAATGAAACGCTCAATCTTCGGATCATGATCCGGATCATCAATGCGGCGCTTCGGTGTCCACACGAAATCCTGGTCATTTACGACGATCCTGAAGACGAAAGCATTGCCGTAATCGAGGAAACCAAGCGCGAATTCAACAACGTCATGCAGGTGTTCAATGAGGACGGCGTGGGAGTGGCCAATGCGATTCGCGCAGGCGTCCAGCGCTCCGAAGGAGAACGGGTGCTGATTTTCGCTGCGGATGAAGTCGGGCCGGTTCTTGCCGTCGAAGACATGATGGCCTTGATGGACGATGGCTGCGCCTTCGTGAGCTGCACGCGATATGCTCACGGTGGCCGCCGACTTGGGGGGTCGCTCATCGGCCACGCACTTTCCTATCTGGCCAACAAGTTGCTGAACACAATTTCGAGCATCTCGCTGACTGACTCCACGACGGGTATCAAGATGTTCAAGCGGGATGATTTTGCTCGTCTCGTGCGTGATGCGAATTCCGTGGGATGGGCGGTTGCCTTTGAAATGGCGGTTAACGCCCAGATTCTCGGATTGAAGCTGGGTGAAGTTCCCATCATTTCAATCGATCGTCTTTTTGGCGGTAAATCGACGTTTCGTCTGGTGCCCTGGGTATTGGGCTATATGCATTTCTTTCTGCTGGCGGTTCGCAAGGTTCCCATCTGGCCGTTTGGGCGACGGGTATCCGTGACGGTTCGTGTCCCCATCAATTGCGAGGTCGACTGACCCGATGTCGTCAAAACACGTTTTGGTCACGGGGGGTGCGGGCTTCCTGGGCTCGGCACTTGTTCAGCGCCTGGTTCAGGCCGGACATCGCGTGCGGGTATTCGACAATGCCTTTCGTGGGCGGGTCAGTCGTCTGGATTCTGTCGCCGACGAAATAGAGATCGTCACGGGAGATATTCGAGACGCTGATGCCGTCGCCAAGGCCGCAAGCGGAACTGACGCGATCTACCATTTGGCATTCATCAACGGCACGGAATATTTCTACACGAAACCCTCACTCGTGCTTGAGGTTGGCGTCAAAGGCATCATGAATGTGGTTGACGCCTGTAGTCGCCATGGCATCGGAGAACTCGTCCTCGCGTCGAGTTCTGAGGTGTATCAGACACCACCCATGATTCCCACAGACGAGTTCGCTCCTCTGGTCATTCCGGATCCGCACAACCCGAGGTTCTCGTATGGCGGCGGCAAGATCATCAGCGAGTTGATCGCCATTAACTACGGCCGAGATCATCTTGACCGGTTGCTGATTTTCAGGCCCCACAACGTCTATGGCCCGGATATGGGCTGGGAGCACGTCATTCCCCAGTTCGTATCCCGCATGTTGCAGTCACGCCAAGACGCAGCGCGAATTGACTTCCCAATCCAGGGTACGGGTGAGGAGACGCGCGCGTTTATCCATGTCGAAGATTTTTCAGATGCGCTTACATTCATTTTCGAGAACGGCGAGCACATGGGCATTTATCATGTCGGTTCCGAAGAGGAAGTGACGGTCCGGGACCTGGCCGAGAAGATTGGGACATGCCTCGGAATTGAACTGAACATAGTACCGGGAGAACTGACCGAAGGCAGCACGCCTCGCCGGTGTCCCGACACTGCCAAGCTCCGGGCTCTTGGCTACCCTGGCCCGGCATCTCTTGAGAGCAGACTGCCAAGTGCAGTGGCCTGGTATCAAGAGAATCTAAATTTGGCCGAGTGTGCATCCTGATCCAGCAGGCAGGCCTCGAATTCCACTGAAGAACGTTCAATGAATCGTTGCACGCTGTTCGCCAATAGACGGCATCGCCTTTACGACGCATGTATGGAGCAGTTGGGGCGGGCTTTCGCCAGTATCGAAGTCGTTGATTCCGGTGATCAGTCCGACGAAGCGCTGGTCTGTCGAGAAGCCGACTTGGTGGTAAGTTTTCTCAGTGACCGCATCCTGCGGGGGCCGGCGCTGGAGCTTGAGAGTGTCAATTTTCACCCGGCACCACCTTCATTTCCCGGGCGGGGAAGTGCCAGCTACGCTCTATTTGAAGGATCTCCAATCTACGGGGCCACCGCCCACCGGATGGTACAAGACATCGACGCCGGCGAGATTCTGCTCGTTGAAGAGTTTCCGATCGAGGCTGATGACACATGCGAATCGGTGTTTGCCCAGGGAGAGCAAGCCTGCATCGTTCTGTTGGAGCAGCTTGTTACGTACATTATTGAACACGGGGAGTTGCCACCTCCAAACGGACGCCGTTGGGCTCGACGGGCCGCAACTCGCAAGGATTTCCAGGAGTGGTTGATGCTCGATCCCTCTGATGAGGAGGGATTCTATCGAAAGATCAAGGCGGCGCGCCATTCCAAGTTTCCTGGTCCCTACGTCAGGATTCATGGGCAGCTGTTCGCACTATCGAACGAGGAGGATGTGTCTTGAATGACGATCCACACATCTTGGGGTCAACGTTGAATACCTTGGATTCTGCGCCAGTCGTAGCCTGTCAAAACTGTGGCCACGAATCACTGGAACCCATCCTGTTTCTAGGATTTGTGCCACCCGTGAACACGATGACGCAGATCGATCAGGCCCCGGACGCGGAGATGCGCTTCCCCCTTCAGATGGTCAGGTGCAGCGCTTGTACGCTTGTCCAAATCTCCTACAAAGTCGACGCTCGTATCCTTTTCCCGGAGTCATATCCCTACCTGAGCGGCACGACCCGAATTCTGCGTGACAACTTCAAGAACCTCGCGCAGGAAGCGGGGGAACTTCTGGGCCTCGATACCGAGCACCTGGTGATAGATATCGGCGCCAACGATGGCACCTTGTTGACTCCGTTCCGAGACGCGGGCCAACGAGTTCTGGGTGTCGAGCCGTCGCAGGCGGCGGACCGGGCGATGGAGGCAGGGATAGAAATGGTTAAGGACTATTTCAGCAAGCCCCTCGCTGATGAGATCGCGCGGCGGTATGGCACCGCAAAACTGGTGACGGCCGCGAACGTGTTCGCGCACATCGCGGATGTGCACAGTGTCATCGACGGTATCGCTCAGCTGATGGATGAGAATTCTGTCTTCGTGTCTGAGTCACATTATTTGGGCGATTTGGTCGAAACACTGCAGTACGACACCGTCTATCACGAACACCTTCGGTATTATTCGGTGGGGTCCCTGGTAGAGGTTCTCAAGCCTCACAATCTCGAGGTGTTTCGTGTTACGCGTATCCCGACGCATGGCGGGTCCATCCGCGTGTTTGCTGGCGCCAAGGGCCGCTGGCCCGTAGACCCGAGTGCCGAGAAGATCTTGAAGGAAGAAGAGCAGAGCGGGCTCTCGGATGGGCGGGCGCTCAGAAAATTCAGCGAGCGCGTGCTGGAGTCGAAGCTGAACCTTTTGTCCATGTTGCGCGACATCAAGGCGGATGGCGCGAGAATCTACGGAATATCCGCTCCCTCGCGTGCAAGCACCCTGGTCAATTACTGCGGAATTGATGACGCGCTGGTGTCATGTGTTATGGAAGTCAGCAGCTCCCATAAGGTGAATCACTACATGCCAGGGACCCGAATTCCGGTTCTCGACGAGCGTCTGTTGTTTGAAGACCAACCAGAATACGCGCTGATTCTCGCCTGGCATATCGCCGATGAGCTGGCTCCCCTACTTCGTGACAAAGGATATCGGGGAACGTTCATTTCGCCGTTACCGGAACCGCGCGTTCTATAGTGCGTGTCCGCAGCATCAGTGCCGGGTAACCAGTCGATTGAATCCTTCTTTGATCAAGACTGCTCTGCGCCTAGTCCTCGGATTTGCCGTGGGTGTTGTGCTGCTGTGGTTTGCGTTGAGAACCGTCGGCAGCGAAGACATCTTGAAAACCGCGGGAAGTGTGGAGGTGTGGTGGCTCGTCGGTGGATTAACCTGTTATGCCCTCGCTCTCGTGCTGCGGAGTTGGCGTTGGCACAGGATTCTCTCTCCGGTGCTAAGCGTTTCCAGATTGCGGACGGCAGAAGCCCTCATCGTCGGCTACGCTATGAACTATGTAATTCCTGCGCGCATTGGTGAAATTGTGCGCGCCGACTACTGCAAGAGACGGATGGGTGGGTCGCGTTCGCTCGCGCTGGGAACAATCGCAGTCGAGAGACTCATCGATGGCATCCTGGTGGTTGGAATTCTGATCTCGGGACTTCTGTTGCTGCCGGCGCACGTAGAGTACGCCGAGGTATTGAAGGGATTGGCAATTACAGGTGTATTGCTGTTTGGCGGCGGCGCAGTGGTTTTGTTCGCCCTGTCGAGCGGCTGGCGCATTCGTTGGGAACGTTTTGCATGGCTTGCGGGCCTCGTGGAACGACGATTCCAGGATTTCAGGGAAAGCCTGAGGATTTTGCGCTCCGGTACACTCATCGGACAGGTTCTGTTGTTCAGCATCCCAATCTGGATACTCGACTCTGCCAATCTGTGGGCGATGGTTCGGGCAACCGGTATCTCATTGAGCATCGGACAGACGATGTTGCTGACAGGTGTGGTGAGCTTGTCCACCTTGTTGCCCTCCGCGCCGGGGTTTCTGGGCACGATACAGCTGGCCTTTGTAATCTCGTTGGGCGCGTTCGGATTCTCGTCAGCATCCGCTATTGTCGCTGCGACCGCCAATCAGCTGCTGTGCTTTGGGTCGGTTGTGCTTCTTGGCGGCGCTTTAATGACCTATTTCTACATTGGCCAGCCCATTCGCACCCCCCAAGGGGATCAGCGTGGCCAGTGAGGTATACCGACGGTCCCCGACGGTCGTTCATGTTGCGGCAACCCATACGCACTAACTCGTTCCTGTTCGAGTGACCAAAAAAATGAGCGAAGGTATTCCGTGGTTCCTACCCCAGCTCGGGGATCGTGAAAGGGAAAACCTGATTGCGGTCGTTGACAGCAACTACATCAATGACGGTGAGTGGACCCGCCGACTGGAAGCACAGATATCCGATTACATCGGTACCCGCTATTGTGTCGCGGTCACCAGCGGCACAACTGCATTGACATTGGCGCTTATGGGACTGGGTGTAGGTCAGGGAGACGAGGTCATTATTCCTGATCTGACCTACGTTGCGACAGCGAATGCGGTACGGTTGGCCGGCGCCACCGTGAAGCTGGTCGACATAGAGCCCGAGCACTTCACAATTGATCCTGACGCCGTCTTGTCGGTAATCAGCCAACGGACGCGAGCGGTCATCGCAGTCGACGTCAACGGTCGGGGTTGTGACTATGTGCGCCTGGAACGTATCTGTGCCGATCACGGCCTGAAACTGGTCTGCGACTCCGCTGAGGCATTCGGCTCGAAACTGAATGATCGATTTCTTGGATCATATGGGGATGCGGCGATTTATTCGTTCTCTCCCAACAAGACTGTTACCGCAGGACAAGGAGGCGCAGTCGTTACTGATGACGAAGATCTATATCACCGGCTGCGCGAACTGAAGGATCAAGGCCGGCGAGAAGGTGGAACGGGGGGAGACGATCTGCACCCGGTAATTGGATTCAATTTCAAACTCACCAACCTTCACGCGGCTGTCGCTTTGGCCCAATTGGATCGTATGCCGGACCGTCTGGAGCATTTTCTCGAGCGGGACGCATGGTATCAGCAAAGCCTGGCGGGCACTCCCGGTCTGCAGTTTCCCCCAATGTCCAGAAGCGGCGAAGTGCGGCAATGGACCGATATACTTTGCGAGCGCCGCACCGAAGTCGTCGATGCCTTGGAACAGGAAAAGATTGGCGCGCGCGCATTCTGGCTGCCGATTCATCGTCAGCAGCCTTATCAAGCTTCCGATGATGACTTTCCCAATGCGATTGAGATTTCAAGTCGTGGCCTCTGGCTGGCTTCAAATTTCATGATTACGCGAGAACAGGTTGAGGAAGTGGGCGCGGTGATTCGGCAAGTGCTGAATGGCTAATCCGGTGATGGTGAGCGGGGACTTCATCCCGGACTATCCGGCGTGAAGGTTTGGTCGCGTTTAGCCTTGGTGCTCGGTGCGTGTCTGTTTGCTGGCGTTATGGTGGAGATCGGGCTCAGGCTGCTGGATTACTCGAGGCCCGTCTTCTATCGCTACGATGAGATCTTGGGCGCTGATCTTCTACCCAATGTCGCTGGTTACTTCAAGAAGGAAGACCTGATCTATGTCCGTCTTAATGAAGACAGTATGCGAGGACCGCTTCGTCACCGAAAAAAACCGCCATCGACACGTCGAGTTGCTGTGCTTGGCGACTCCTTTACGGAGGGTTTTCAAGTCAACTTTGAGAACCTGTTCACGACCGTCTTGGAACGCGAATTGGCGCGCTGTGCCCCAAAAGGGTTAAGTGCCGAGGTTCTGAATTTTGGTGTTTCAGGATTCGGGACGGCACGAGCAATCCTCAAGTACCGCGAGCAGGCGCGACATTACGACCCGGACGTGGTGTTGCTTATGTTTTATCCCGGCAACGACTACGCAGATAACCATCGCCAGCTTGAACAGAATCCACTTCTGCCGTACTTCGTCATGAAAGGCGACGAATTGGTTCTCGATGATGGATTTCGATCGCTGGAGCAATTCCAGACCAAACTCAAATATTCGAATTTCCGCAACGCAATCGTGAACTGGAGTCGAATGCTCCAATTGGTCAATGAAGTGATCGTCGCCTGGAAGAGCGGGGGATTGTTTGAGCGGTATGGTGATCGCGACCTGGAGCCGGAGCCGGTTCCGCTTCCCTACATTGATCCGGTTGAACCCGTCTGGCGGGAAGCCAGGAATATGACTGACCATATGTTGAACAGGCTGGCGGCCGAAGTGGAATCTGAAGGAAGGCTTTTCGTGCTGGCAAACGTCGTGTCGGGATCAGAAACGCATCGGGATCCGGCGCTGAGGTCGGCCTGGGATGCCGCTCAGCGAGGAGCCGGTTTCATGGGCGAAGAAATGCGACTCCGCGATCTGGCGCAGGATAGTGGATTCCAATTCATAGGTCTTCTCGCCTCCTTGCGGGAGTACGTCGACCGGAGCGGCGATGATCTGTTTTTCTTTGAGTATCTCAATCGATCTGGGGGGCATTGGAACAAGATCGGGCATCACGTTGTGGGAACTGTCCTCGCCGAAGAGATGTGCCCGATGTTGTGGCGAGAGGCATCAAGTTCATGAGCGGCGTCACCTACGTTCCCCCAACCGAGCAACGCGGTGTGCTGCCTCGCCAACGGGCGGCTTATGTCGGTCGCGTGGTGCGCCGGTTTGCGGGCCGTCTGTCCCTGGTATTTGGAATTCTTGTCGTCGCCGGATTCGCCGAGGGTATCGGAATCGCGTCACTGCTGCCGCTCCTTTCCGTGCTGATGGATTCCGCGGCAACAGAAAAGTCCACCTTGGAAGTCTACACCCTCCAACTGCTTGAGTTCTTCGGCCTTGAACCGGAAATCGGCGTACTGCTGACATTGACGGTCGTCGGAATTGGCATCAAGGCGATGCTTGTCCTGGTATCAATGAGCCTCGTCGGCATCGTCATGGCTCAAGTGGCAACGGACCTTCGACTGCAGTTCATGCGCGCGATCTTCTCGGCCAATTGGTCATACTTTACCGGCACGCCAATCGGAAACATCACAAACGCCATGAGCCGTGAGTCGGATAAGGCGGCGGCACTTCTCAGCATGCTGACCAGGATGGTGGCCGCCAGCGTGCATGCATTCATATTGCTGGTGCTTGCAGCACTGGTGTCCTGGCAGATTACAGTGGCCGCCATCGGTGCCGGGCTGTTCCTTGTACTGCTCCTCAATCGAATTGTGGGCGTGGCGCGCCGAGCGGGGCGGCAGGAGGCAAACGCCTATGTCGAGCTGTCACGCCGATTGTCTGATGCCATTCAAGGCATCAAGGCGCTGAAGGCGATGGCGATGGAGAGGTTGGTGGCGCCCCTTCTCGAACGCGAGATGGGAGAAATCAACAATGCTCTGCGACGTAATGCTGTCGCGGGAGAGGCCATGCGCACACTGCAGGAGCCCATCCTGGTGGCGATCATGGCCATTGGACTGTATCTGCTTGTGACCTTTGGCGCTCGCTCGATCGAAGAGTTGATCGTCATGGCCCTGCTTTTCTATCGCACGGCGGGCAAGTTCGGCGAAGTTCAGCAGTTCTATCAAAAGGTCGCGGTGCACGAAGGCTTCTTCACGCACATGATGGAACGAACGCGAAAAGCGGAGATGGAGCAGGAAAAGCACCGCGGTAGCCGCGTTCCGACGCTCGACCGTGGGATTTCGCTTCGGAACATCACATTCGCGTACGGAGAGCAGATGGTTCTGACAGATATTTCCTTCGATGTAATGGCCAATGAAATTACCGCTCTCGTCGGCCCGTCGGGTTCCGGTAAGACCACACTCGTCGATCTCGTTCTCGGTCTTCATGAAGCGACACGAAGTGGCATTGTGATCGACGATATCCCGATCGAGGACGTGGACATCACGGCGTGGCGCCAGATGATCGGGTACGTTCCGCAGGAACTGTTCCTGTTCCATGACACGTTGCGTCAGAACATCACTCTCGGAGCACCTGACATCACTGACGCTCAGATCGAAAGATGCGTCGAAGCTGCTGGTGCCAGCGAATTCGTGAGATCCCTTCCCGGTGGTCTCGACTGGGTCGTCGGTGAACGAGGGACCAAAATTTCTGGTGGTCAGCGGCAAAGAATTGCAATCGCCCGGGCGTTGTTGCGTGCACCGTCGTTGCTCATTCTGGACGAGCCGACCACCGCGCTCGACCCGGCGACCGAAGCGGCCCTCTGTGCCACGCTCGAGCAGTTGAAGACTGATGTCACCATTCTCGCCATCTCCCACCAGGAAGCGATCGCAGGCATTGCTGATGTTGTGTGCCGCCTGGAGGGTGGGACTCTGAAAGCTGTAGACCGCCCCGCGGAGTTGATCGGTACGCAGACTCAGACGGTCTGATCTCTCGCCATCTTCTTACCGGTGACACACCGACGGAAGGGAACAAAGCGACATGAAAATACTCGGAATAAACACCGGGATCGGCGCGTCCATCTGCTTGATGGAAGAAGGTCGGGTATTCCTCGCATTGGAGGAAGAAAGGCCAACCCGCATCAAGGGCAAGGGTGGATTGCCGCTCCGTTGTTTCGAGTACGCTCGAGAAAATCACGCAGAATTCATGAACGACCTCGATTGCGTTGCCTTAGCCGATCTGAGTGATGTCTTCATCGAACGCGAGGACTTGTCGTTGCGCTATGACAGGCGCTTCGGAAAAGACGAAGAGCCTCGCCAATCCGGTTTGCTATGCAGTTTGAGGTCCGTCGCGTCGAAACATATTCCAGAGGGCATCAAGCGCGCGATCCGGCCACTGCCTGCTCCACCTGATCTGGTGACCGAAATTCAAAATGAGCTTTCCGAGCTTGAAATTCCCCGCGACAAGTTCGTTCGCCTCAGACATCACGACTGCCACGCATCGGCTGCCTATTTTGGACTTGTCGAAGAATGGGAGCGTCCTTATCTGATCCTGACGCTCGATGGTGGTGGCGATTCGGAGTGTGCCAGCGTCTCGGTCGGCGAGCGCGGACAGCTGCGTCGAGTTGCCGGGACCCCGAGCGGCAATGCGATCGGAAATATCTACTCCAACATCACATACCTGCTGGGCCTAAAGCCTCACGAACATGAATACAAGATCATGGGGCTCGAACCTTACGTACCCCAAAAATACCGCGCGAAAGTGTGCGAGATTCTGCGCAGCTACCTGCATCTGGATTCGGACACGGGCCTGACGTTTGAACGCACGACGCCGGAGAACACGAACTGGATTGGACCGAAGCTTGCTCAGGACTTGCAGTACATGCGCTTCGATAGCATCGCCGCCGGTTTGCAGCAGTTTACCGAGGAACTGATTGTCGAATGGGTCCGCAATGCCATTCGGCACACGGGAGTCGCCGACGTATTGCTGTCCGGCGGTGTTTTCATGAACGTCAAGGCCAACAAGTTAATCTCTGAGATGCCCGAGGTGCGGAGCGTCAACGTGTTCCCATCTTGCGGCGATGAGTCGAATTCACTGGGCGTTGCCTTCCATACCTACGCCGGAGCCAACAGCGGCCGTCTGCCTGATTTTGACAGTTACACGCTTGGGCCATCGCCATCATTCGATTTTCAGGAGGCGCAGCAGCGGTTCTCAAACTCCTGTCGCTTTGAGAAATTGAGCGACCCCAATGGCAAGGTGGCCGAACTGCTGGCGCAGGGCCACGTCGTGGCGCGCTGTGCAGGGCCGATGGAAGTGGGTGCGAGGGCGCTGGGCAACCGGTCACTGCTCGCTGATCCTTCTAATCCTGATGTCGTTGAACGGCTCAATTTTATGATCAAGCAACGAGACTTCTGGATGCCTTTTGCACCGGCGATCCTCGCCGAGGACGCGGAACGTTATCTCGAGATCCCTGACGCGGCACCAACCGGCGTGTCCCCTTACATGATGTTTGCGTTCGAAACGAAGGAAACGCGAACGGACATGCCGGCTGCGTTGCACCGGGCCGACAGGACGGCCCGCGCTCAGATTGTCAGCCGCGACTTGTATCCGGACTTTCACGAAGTTATTTCGAACTTTCGCGAACTGACAGGCCGTGGAGCGTTGCTCAATACATCGTTTAACAGACATGGTGAGCCGATCGTGATGGGTACAATCGATGCCGTCGAAATACTGCTGGCGACCGACCTCGAGTACCTGGTTGTCGAGGATCACCTTATCACCAAGCTTTGACCGTCCTCCCGCACCTTAGTGTCGGATTTGGAATTGCCGACATAACGCCCGACCGTCCGTTACAGCTTGCGGGCATCGAGAACACTCGGCGTGGCCGTGAGGCACTGGACGCGTTGAAGGTGCGTGCATTGTGCGTCACCAAGGGTGCCGAGCATCTCGTCTTGGTGGCCATCGACACGCTGTATGTTTCACGGAGACTCTGTGAGCGCCTGGAAGGCTGGCTCGAAAGGGAGCATGGCATTCCTGGGAAGAATCTGTTTGTCACCGCGACACATACGCATTGTGCGCCGTTGCTGCTGAAGTCCTATCGCGAAGGTGAAGGACTCGACGAGGCGTACGTCAATTACGTTGACGAACAAGTCCGCTCGGCAATCGAGGCGGCCCTGAACTCAACTGAGGAAGCGACGGTGAGTTATGGTTCGGGGTCTGCATCCGTCTCGATAAATCGCCGATCGAAGCGCGTTGATCGCGATGGCCTGCGCAGGATGCGGCCCTCGAACGTCATGCGAAACCGACCCAATCCAAGGGGCTCGGTTGACAACCTGGTTCGCTGCGTTCGATTTGAAACCAGATCGGTGAACGCCTTGGACACTTTGCTGGTCAATGTGGGCTGCCACCCATCGATCATTCGAAACGACGTCTATTCGGCTGATTTCCCAGGATTTATTCAAGAGCAATTGCGCAGTCGCACCGGCCGTGAGCAAAACGTGATCTTTCTTCAGGGTTTCAGCGGTGACACCCGGGCGCGTCTCCTGGAATTCGTGAATTTTGCGGTCTGGCCGCCAGGTCGGTTCATCGATTGGCTCTTCGATCGACAGCGGTTTCGCAAGAATTCACTTCGCGACGACGCGGCTTGGGTGGCTCGGGAAATCGTTCAAGCCATTTTAACGATGAACATGACCGGGCTTAGCACTCCGAAACTCTCTGCAGAATGGACGCAGGTGCCACTCGCCCTGAGTCCCGGATCAGCGGGAACGGAGGTCGTGAACGCTGCCGTGGCCGAGGCTTCCCGTCCCCGCGGTGACGATGTGTCTCTGCGCATGCGCGTGTGGTCGCTCTCCGACGATCTTCAACTGGTTGGACTGGAGGGTGAAATTTTTTCGGACTACGCAAATTGGATGGCGACGGCACTGCAGAGTCAAACGGGGTTGATCATGCCAGTCAGCTGTGTCGGGGGCATGATAGGCTACATCCCAACAGAGGCTGCGTTGATGCAAGGCGGTTACGAGGTGGATCGAAGTCGACCGCTATTTGGATTGACCGATCGATTTGCGCCGTCGCTCGAGCGCACTCTCAAGGACAGCATCCGCGAACTCGTGGGCAACTGAACCGCGATGCTCGGAATCACGTCACTATGCCGTATGGCCTATCGTGCTGCGCCCGAACCGGTCCGCGTGCGCCTTTTGAGTCGCCAGCCCCCTGGCATCGAGACCTTCACTGTTGAGTTGCCCAATGGGCACCGTGCTCGTTTCTGGGGGCTCGAAGAGGCGGATTTCCTCAAGCGCCTGTTCTGGCTGGGATTTGAAGGCTGCCTGCCTGAGTTCACGCGGGTTTATCTCGCCCTTGCTCAACGGGCGTCCGTCGTCCTCGATTTGGGTTCCTACCTCGGCTACTACTCCTTGCTTGCCGCGGTCACAAACTCGTCCGCGGAGGTGTATAGCGTCGAACCGCTACCCGACAGCAACGCCTATCAGCACCGTTTGGTCCAGATAAACGGTGTGGAAAACTTCCACCACTGTCCGGTGGGTGTATCAGAAAAGTCTGGTCACGTTCCATTCTTCATACCAGACCGGTCATTGAGCCGAATTCCCAACGTTGGTTCCCTGGTAAACCGATTTGGGCCGGGCACCCACTACAGCGACCGCGATAGCATCTCAATTGAGGTCGAGACCCTGACGCTCGATGATCTTGTCGATCGCTTCGAGATCGGGCCAATCGATTTGATCAAGTTCTATATCGAGGAGGTGGAAACCGAGGTCATCACGGCGGGAATCGATGTACTTCGGCGCTGGACGCCAGACCTGGTCGGCTGGGTCTTCTACCGAGATGACAGTGTTGAACGCCTGGGGCAAGCGTTGGCCGAGCTGGGATACGCTTTCTATGCGTTTCGAGGTCAAGAACTTGTGCCGTGCCCCGTGCTCGCGGATGCCAAGCGACTGGCCGATGTCTTCAACCCAGATCGGGGCGGTCGATCGGCGGTATTCATGACGACCCGTCCGGAGGAGCGCATCAACCAGATCGCGTCCCATGTTCCCGGCATCCTGTCGAATGAGGGAAGGTGATCATCCATGTGTGGTGTGTTTGCCATGTTCCTGAAGCGGCCGCTGACCGAGCACGATATCGAGATTGGAAGACGGGCGACGGGTGCGCTTCGTCACCGCGGGCCCGATGCCGAGGGCGAATTCTTCGATCAAGCTGCTGGTGTATATCTCGGGCATCGCCGCTTAACAATTATCGACCTGAGTGACGCCAGCAACCAACCAATGACGCTCGGCAACCTCGTCCTGACGTACAACGGCGAGATTTACAACTATCGCGATGTGAGGGATCGGCTGAAGGGGATGGGCACGGAATTCCGTACATCGGGTGACACAGAGGTCTTGCTGCGCGCTTGGCAGCAATATGGGCATGAATGCGTAGACCATTTCGACGGCATGTTCGGATTTGCACTGTGGGATGGCGGGAACGGTTGGATCTCGGTGGATCGCTATGCCGAGAAGCAGATCTACGTTGCCGCAACTGACGACGGTGTCGTAATTGCATCGGAGCTGCCGACCCTGATCCGCGCCGTAGGAACTGCCCCAGATATGTCTGCCGAACAGACCGCTGCATTCATGTCATTGGGGTATTTGCCGGGACCAGACACCGTCTACCCGAAGGTTCGCCGAATGTCTCCAGGGACCATGCTAAAGATCACAGAAGGGCGGATTGATCAAGAACTGACTTATTGGCGGCATCCTTTTGGTAATCCAGGACGGGGCAGGATTGAGCCGATTGATGAACGTGGGCTCGATCGAATTCAGGAAGCCTTGATCCAAAGCGTTGAGCGGCGCCTCGAGTCTGACGCCCCCATATGCGTCTACCTGTCAAGTGGGACCGATTCAGCATTGGTGGCCGCCATAGCGGCAAAGGACATTGGAAAGTCTCTCGATGCCGTCACCGTGAGCTTTCCACGAGGCGCCACACACGATGAATCGCAGGATGCGAAAAGAATCGCCGAACATCTCGGGCTCTCACACGAAGTTGTAGAAAATGAGGACGACCCGAACTCCGTGACTGCAGAATTCTTCCTCGAACTGCTTGGTCAGCCGAGCGACGATCTGACTCTGGCTTCCCTCAATCAAATGGCTCGAACGGGTGCGGAACGCAATTACAAAGTGGCAGTTACCGGCATGGGTGGCGATGAGGTGTTTTACGGTTACAACAAGCACGCCTTTTTCTTTGAGCACCGACGAATCCTAAACAGTCCTCAACGGCTCCGGATGATGTTGGGTAAGCTGGCATCGCCATTTGAGCGATTCTCAAGTCGCATACGGACCTTTCAAAAGGTGGCGGCAGTACGCGACTTTGAACGCTATCTCGCCGTCAAGAACCTTCCAGCCATTGACGCGCTCCGAAAATGCCCAGGCTTCATGCAATGGGCACCAGGTCTCTTTCCCGGCTGCTCAGAGATCGAGCAGCAAGTCCCGGTGTTCGAATTCACCAGTGTCATGACGGACCACCGTTTGCCATCAACCGACGTCGGCAGCATGCGTGCAAGCCTGGAATTCAGGACACCGTTCCTAAGCCGCGCCGTTCAGGAGGCCGTCGCTCAACTTGATCCCCGCGCATTATTGGCGTTCGGTCAAAAGTCCGTTTTGCGCCGCCTCTTGAGACGGTACCTGCCTGAAGCACTTGTGGACCTTCCGAAGCGCGGGTTCGTATTCCCGGCGGACCGATTCGCGGTTCTTCAGCAAGAACCTCCTCCAAAAGTTCGAGGGCTTCCCCAGGAGCTGGTCTCGTCGATCTGGCAGCGCCGCGATGAAGCGGGCTGGCGTACATTGGCGGTGCGTACCGCTATGCTCTCGGCGTTTGATGTGTGGAATTGCGGAAACCTGCGGCCAGCCAGTTCCAGCGGTGCCTCACGGCTGAACGCGCCGATGCTGGCGGAAAGGTAGTATGGGCACTCAACTGAGCGACAGTCACACGCAGCAATTTTATTCGTCACACCGTTGGCCGGGACCCGAAGCGATTGTTTCTCGCAAGTGGGCGGTACGCCTTCGACCCTACATCGATAACGGCGATTTGCAGTTTCTCGACGCGGGGTGTGGTAGTGGCCAGTACAGCCTCGGCATGTTGGCGGAGTACCCAGCCGCCCGCGGTGTTGCGATCGACCTCAGCACGAGCAGTCTCGACGATTTGAGGAAGTCTGCGAGCCGCGCCGGCTTTGAAGACCGGCTGGAAATCGAGTGCCGTTCGTTCTCCGAACCCCTGGGCTGGGACGGCAGGTTCGACGTCGTTATCGCCAACGGTTCAATTCACCATTCTCCAAATCTCCATAACTCCATCAGAAATATCGGCCGGGCAATGAAGGTCGGAGGGATTCTGGGCAGCATGATCTACGGCGACCGGTCGCACGCGCGGCGGTACGAAGTGAAGGAAGCGCTGCAGCTCATGAGCGGTGGGGATATCGAGCTTATGTACGAACTTTACAAGTCTTACGAGGCGAAGTTCGGAACCTGGTTGGACAGGACACCCCGGGCCGTAATTCGAAATGCCAAGAACTGGATCAATCGTCGGTACGCCCGACTAATGGGTAAGGAAGAGGCTCTGGGATACGACCCTAGGGCAGACCATAAGAAGATTTTCATCGATGGCTACGCGGCACCAATCGATGTGGCGATCTCGTCTCTTGAACTACGAGAGATGTTGGAGGTCGCAGGATTGGAGGTCTGCGAATTGCTGACGATGGCGCGGCCCGATTCCTCCCAGCTTCCAGAGGGTTGGTGCGAAACTTGGGAACGACTTAGTGAGTGGGATCGAATACGCGTGTGTGAGCTCCTGACGCCAGAACCAACATCCTTTTCGTTCATTGCCCGACGACTTTAACCTCTCGGCTTATGTTGCCCTGGTTCAAGCTCTGCATGCTCAGGGTTACAAAATTAGAGGGTATGCGGACGTCGCCCCGAATGACCCTCATTTGATATTGCGCCATGATGTCGATTTCGACCTCGGCGCTGCAGTTGAATTGGCCACGGTGGAGGCGGAGCAGGACTGGGCCGCGTACTACTTCGTTCTCATGGGCAGCGAGTTTTACAATCCGCTTTCGCCTGCATCGGGCGCTGCAATATCCCTTCTTCGAAGACTTGGCCATCGGGTTGGACTACATTTCGACGCTTCGGTTTATTCCGGAGACACGAACGAACTCATCTCGGCGGTACAACGTGAGGCGTCCATTCTTGAAGACATAACTGGCGCAGAGGTCGACGCATTCAGTTTGCACCGGCCGCATCCCGAACTTCTCGACCACGGGTTCGATGTGGCGGGAATGGTCAATGTTTACGCGACCCGGTACACCCAAGAGATCGCGTACTGCTCTGACTCCCGAGGCCAGTGGCGTCATGGCCATCCGCTAGACCTCGAGGCGGTCCACATGGGTCGGGCGCTGCATCTGCTCACGCATCCGGTCTGGTGGGTGCGCGCGGCCGGCACACCGCAGGCAACTGTCGCGCGAACTCTCGACAAACGCTTCGAAGTGCTCGAGGAAGAAGCGGATGCGCAATGCGAGACATTCCAGGCACGGATCACGGCCGAGCGTAAGGAATGAAGGTTATTTGCGGCCTTTTAAGATGACAGAATCCCGTCGCCAGGCGTGCAATGCACGAGGTTGCGGCGGCGCCCGTCGGGCGACGTCCCAGGCGTCGAGATGTCCGGCATGAGATCGGTTAAGCCTTGAAGACGTATTACCAATCCGTGGATCTGAGCCCAGCTGATTCATTGCATGTTTCAGGATGGAGGTCAGATTCGGGACATCCATGTTCATGGAGGCAGAGGTTGTGAGCATCCCCTTTATGAGACCTTATTTCTCTGAATCCGGCCGCAAGAATATCCATGCGGGTATCGAAGAGATCTTTCAAAGCGGACGGTTGATGATGGGTCCATATGCCGAGAAGCTTGAACAGTCGTTTCGCGACCAAGTTTCCCTACCGCACGCCATCTCGGTTACGACGTGCACGACGGCACTCCAGATTTGCCTTCAGTATTTCGATGTGGCGGGGGGCGAAGTTCTCGTGCCCAGTGGGTCCTTCGTAACAGATGTCAGCGCGGTCCAATGGTCTGGCGCAGATGCCGTGCTGGTCGATATGAATTCTCAAACGCTCTCATTCGATATGGAAGACCTTGAGCGAAAGGTTTCCTCCAGAACGAAGGCAATCATTTGGGTTCACCTTGCCGGCATCATGTCATCCGAGCATGGGCAAATCGTTTCGTTCGCACGGGAGCGGGGAATTCCCTTGATCGAAGATTGTGCACATGCGCTCGGAGCGAGCGTTGATGGGGTGCAGGCTGGGGCTTTGGGTGATGCTGCCTGTTACAGCTTCTATCCGACGAAAATCATCACATCCGGGACCGGGGGCATGATCGCGACCCGAGACTCTGCCCTGGATCGGTATGCGCGAGAGATCAGGCTCTTTGGTCGTGACGCAGAAACGGGAAAAGTCGGTCGACTCGGCAATGACTGGTTTCTGGATGAGATACGTGCCTGCGTCGCATATTTTCAGATGTGTGAACTCGATGAGTTCCTGGCGCATCGGAGGGCAAGCGCCGGACACTACGATGAGATACTTCGCAATCACCCCGGTCTGCGACTGTTGGACGTACCGAACGGCAACTTGCCTTCCTACTATCAGTATTCGGTCTTTCTGGATGCTGCGATAAATAGGGAAGAGCTCATTAAGAACCTCAAGGATCGACACGGGGTCGTGGCAAAGGAGATCTATCTTCCTACGCACAAGGAAACCGTGTTTCAGCACCTTGATGACGGAGCCCTGAAACAGACTGAGGAAACGTTGGCGCGGTCACTCTGCCTGCCAATGTTCGTTGGGTTGAGTGACCAGGAAGTTGAAGAGGTTGCTCACGCACTGACGACCGAGATCAGACAGTTGCTATGACTTCCACGGTACTGGTTACCGGGGCGAATGGATTTCTCGGTTCAAAGGTTGCCCGGAAGCTGAGCGATGATGAACGGGTCCTCGTGCTTGGGACGTACCGGAGCGGCCGCGAACGTCTGCTAACCAACCCTCCCGAAAGCTTGCGCTACGTGCAGTGCGATCTGACCGATCGGGGTGAGGTGGCCAGCTTGTTTCAACGCAACGAAATCAGTGCTGTCATCCACACTGCGGCTGTCATAAGACCCTCAGACACTGAATCCTTCGCCGTCGATGCCGTACGCTCGAATGTGTTGGCCCAAGCGATTCTCGTTGCCGAAGCCCTGGCAAACGGAGTTTCCAGCTACGCCTATTGCTCTTCAATCAGTGTTTACGATGGAGTTGGTTCCTCAGATCGCGAATTCCGTGAAGAACAGCACGTCAGGCCATCTTCTCTATACGGCTGGAGTAAATTTGCGGGGGAGGAGGTGCTCAGGCTTCAAGGCGCTGACGCGCCGAATTTTAACGGGATCAGCTTGAGGCTCGCTGGAATTCATGGTCCGGGCAGGGAGAGTGGGGTCGTTCATGCCCTGCTTTCGGCAGCTCTTCACGGAGAACCCCTTGTCCTGAATGAGCCCGAAAGTAGCTTTCGGTTGCTGTTTGTGGATGACGCCGTGGATGCCCTGCTGCGGGCGCTCGACTATCGGTCCTCTGAAGGTTACGCCAACTTCAATGTGGCAGGCGCAGAGGTACTTACGCTGAATGACCTGGCCGAACGGGTGCTCAGAGTCACGAATTCCGAGAGCCGAGTCGAGAGGAATGACCAAGGGCGCGTCCGCCAGCAAGTGATGTCCACGTCTTTGGCGGGGAAACGCCTGGGTTTCGAAGCGCAACCGACCGATGCGCACCTGCAGTCCTTCGCTGAATTTCTGCGGCACATGCACACGAATGCCACTTGACGCCGTAAATCGATCGAGGCCGATATCAACATTTGGCGACGGATACATCTGCGGTTCGTAACAGCAATCAATTGATCGTAGCCATACATCAACCGAACTACCTGCCATGGATCGGCTATTTCCAGAAGATTGCCGCCTCGGACGTCTTTATCTTTCTGAATGACGTTCAGTTTCCCAAGAACGGCTTTTGCAATCGGGTCAAGGTACTTGGAGATGGTCGGGAACGGTGGCTTACCGTGCCGGTTTCAAAGCGGTTCGGAGATACCATCGATCAAACCAGGCCCGCCACCGGTGACTGGCCCGAACGTCACTTGGATACGCTGAAGAACTATTATCGAAAGTCATCCCACTATCACGCGGCCTGGCCCAGATTGGTGGAGATATTTGCCGGCATACCGAACTCTTCCCTCGCCGATTCGAATCAGTATTTGATCGAAGCAATGTGCTCGGAGTTGGGACTGAAATGCCGCTTCCTGAGATCGTCAGAGATTTCAGTCGAAACCAAGACAGGGGATGACCGTCTGATTGCCTTGGTCGCGTCGGTCGCGCTGGAGGCGACTTATCTTTCCGGAACCGGAGCCAGGAATTATCAGAACGAGGATAAGTTTACCGCCGCGGGACTCGGCATTCGTTACAATGATCAACCCCACCCGAATTACGAACAGGATCAGGACCATTTCGTAGCGGGACTCTCGATCATCGACGCAGTGCTGCATCTTGGCTGGCAGGAAGCTGCTGAGCTATTGGACCGGCGGTCCTGACAAATCAACGAAATAAGGAATTGAGAATGGTCTCTGCGTGGAAGTTTGAGGAAAAGGCGAAGGCATTTCATCAATCGATGGAAAAGATCATCGCTCTGGATACGCCAACAGAGGACTACATCCATCAGTATCCTCTGTTCACAGGAACGTCGACCATAGCTCGCTTCCTGGCACTGTACGATGCGTATCAGAGTACGTTGGGTGTCAACGGGCACATTGCCGAAGTGGGTACGTTCAAGGGGGCGTCACTTCTCTATTTCGCCAAGCTCTGTGAAATCTTCGAACCGCACGCCTATACGCACGTACATGGGTTTGACTGGTTTCAAGGTATGAACCCTGGTCATCAGGACCCGGACGTCGAGGCGGGTTCATATTCCGCCGACTATGATCGTCTCTTGCAGCTGCTTGAACTCCAAGAGCTCGATCATTTTGTACATGTCCACCAAATGGACGTAACCACCGACCTGGAGCCATTTCTTGCTAGTAATCCGGGACTTCGATTCAAGCTGGTCTTCCTGGACGCGGGAATCTATGAGGTCATACGAACCTGTTTGCCCCTGTTCTGGGAGCGTTTGAACAAGGGTGGCGTTCTCGTCCTTGATCATGTTGGCGACCCGCGTGTGGCCGGCGAGACAACTGCCGTCGCTGAGATGCTTGGTGATGTGGAGATTCGCACATTTCCCTGGTCGCGCCAGCCGGCCGGCTATATCGAGAAGGTGTAAGGTCCTCCTGTCTACACGGGCACGGCGCCTCCACTGATTGCGGTGTCAGCGCAGTTATCCAACTCAATTCGGGTGCTCTGCATCGATCATGAGGGCGGGCATGGCGGTGCCTCTCGGAGCTTGTATTTCCTGGTTCGCGCGATGAACCGCGAAGATGTGGCTGTCGACATTTATTGTCGTCGGAAGGGACCGCTCATGGACAACTATGATCTGTTGGGAGTTCCGGTGACCGAAGCCGGGTGGTTGCCATTGTGGCGGGCTCAACCCACCTTTCGCGAAACGGTGGCTCAATTTCTCAGAGTGATTCCGGCGGCCTGGAAAGCACGCGACGAATTGCGAGCCCTGTCACGACGCGTCCGCGAAGAGTTCGATGTAGTTCACGTAAACTATGAGTCGCTGTTGCCCGTTGCCCTTTGGCTTAAGCTCACGACGAAGAAGCCTCAGGTCCATCATTGTCGTGCAAGAATAAGGCGTACGCCCTGGGGGCGAGTCCACGTGAAGGTAGCTTCGCTGATCGCAGACAGGCTGATATTCATCACAGAGAACGAGCGTGACCACTTTTGCAGTCTTGGCGGGCGAATTGGGACGGTCATCTACAACCCCGCACCTGAATCGAAAGTTGTGTCCGAACCATCAGCTTCTCTGCCTGATGACGGTCGGCTGAAAGTTATGAGCCTCTCGAATTACTCCCATGACAGGGGCGTGGATCGGGTGGTCGAGGTGGCCAGATCTCTTAAAAATTCTGGTCGTCATGACATTCTCTTCATCATGGTTGGGGACATGCATCTTCATCTGGCCGATCCCGGTCGTCTGGGTGAAATAGCGAGGAATGGAGGCGAGCTGTCCGACTACGCGAATGCGGAAGGCGTGTCTGACATGTTCATGTTCCTAGGTCATGTGGCGGAACCTGAGGTCCTGATTTGCCAGAGCGACGTCGTCGTCAAGTTTTCGCGGTTCGATGAGCCATGGGGACGTGATGTCATCGAGGCAATGAGTTTTGGTGCGCCCGTCTTGGCTACTGGTACGTGGCAGGGGTTTGTCGAACATGATCAAAACGGCTTGTTGTTCAGTGACTTCAAGCCTGATGATGTGGCGTCGGCCCTGGCGCATCTCGCCGATGATCGGTCACTTGTCCGCAAAATGGGTGAAAGGGCGCGGCAACGTATCAAAAAGCTGTGCGACCCAAAATTACAGGCCGAAAAGATCGTGGCCGAATGGCAAAGTGCACTCGCGACACATTGAGACCTGGTTGGCCTATTCATTGCTGAGTGGAGTGATTTACGTTGGTTGATGGCGTCAAGCTTTGTGTTGTGGGTACCGGTTATTGGGGACGCAATCTGGTTCGAAACTTCGATGGTCTCGGCGTTCTCGAGGCCCTGTGCGAAGCATCTCCTGAAACCGCCGCTTCCATTGCCAACACATTCTCCGAGGCGCGGGTCTTGTCTGACGTCGGCGCGGTGGTTGCAGACCCGTCCTTGAATGCCGTTGCCATCGCCACGCCCGCGGTAACCCACGGGGCTCTGGTCCGACAATTCCTGGAAGCCGACAGGCATGTCTTTGTCGAGAAACCACTCTGTCTGGACCCGCGCGAGGCCAGTGAGCTGGGTGATCTCGCTGAGGCTCGTAGCCGAACTCTCATGGTAGGCCACCTGCTGCTCTATCACCCGGCTTTCCGGGCACTTCAGAGTCTGGTCGAGACGGGTCAGGTCGGACAGCTACGGTACATCTATTCGAACAGAGCCAGTCTCGGCAAAGTCCGGACTGAAGAAAATGCACTGTGGTCTTTCGCCCCGCACGACGTGTCAATGATTCTGGCGCTCACCGGCCGCATGCCAGAACGTGTCATTGCCTCAGGCGCAAACTATCTGACAGATGGCGTTGCCGATACCACACTGTCCCATCTGACCTTCTCCCATGATCTTCAGGCGCACATATTCGTGTCGTGGTTACACCCTTACAAGGAACACCGCATGGTTGTCGTCGGAAGTGAAGGGATGATTGTCTTCAACGACGTCGCCGAAGGTGAAGACAAGCTGCTCCTGTATCCACACGTCTCGAAAAGCGAAGGCGGCGTACCTGTGATCAACCGCGCCGAAGCTAAACCAATTTCATACGAGGCTGCAGAGCCATTGCACCTCGAATGCGCGCATTTCTTGGATTGTGTGATCTCTGGCAATCGTCCACGGTCGGATGCGGCAGAGGGGTCCAGAGTGCTTCGCGTTTTGAAGGCCTGTGAGGAATCCATTACGACAATGACTTCGGTCCAAATTGTTGATTGACGGGGAATCAGCATCATGAGCTCCGATGTGATGATTCATGAGACTGCCGTTGTTGATGAGGGAGCCTGTATCGGCGCGGGTAGTAAGGTTTGGCACTTCTGCCACGTTCTTTCGGGGACGCGCATCGGAACCAACTGTGTTCTTGGACAGAATGTCATGGTCGGTCCGAATGTTGAGGTCGGTAACGGTGTCAAAATCCAGAACAATGTTTCTGTCTACGCGGGAGTCACCATCGAAGACGACGTGTTCTGCGGACCGAGCATGGTCTTCACCAATGTCTTGACGCCACGGGCGTTCGTCGACCGCCGCGAGGAATTTGGGACGACAAGAGTTTGCCGTGGGGCAACCATCGGTGCCAATGCCACTGTAATCTGCGGCATCACCATCGGGCGGTACGCCATGATCGGTGCCGGGGCGGTCGTCACACACGACGTTCCCGATCATGCCCTTATTGTTGGTGTTCCAGGACAGCGTGTGGGGTGGGTGAGTCGATCAGGTGAGCGCCTCAATGCCGATTTGGTGTGTCCGCGGACCGGTGAGCGCTATCGCGAATGTGCCCACGGGCTGGTCGCAGCCTCTCCGGAAAGTGAGTGATCGCGTCGAGCGACCGCAACTTCCGCAAGAGAGCTACTTCGTTTGAAGTGCACGACCTTTCTTTGATTATCGGGGATCTTTCTGAGGGTGGCGCTCAGCGGGTGGTCTGTAATCTCGCATCCGCTTGGGTGCGTACCGGACGGCGCGTTGCGGTCGTAACGCTCGCTGGTCCGCAGCGAGATTTTTTTCAGCTCGATCCGGGAGTAACCCGGATCGCGTTGGATGTTGCTGGCCGGTCGGCCGGTCCTGTATCAGGCCTCCACGCCAACCTGCGTCGAGTTCGGGCTTTGCGACAAGTTCTGCGGCAGATTGCTGCACCGGTGGCGGTCGCGTTTGCCGGCTCGACCAATGTACTCACCGTCCTTGCAGCTTGGGGCCTCGGAACCAGACTCGTAATTTCCGAGCGAAATGATCCAGCGAAACAATCGCTGGGGCGACCGTGGAATTTCCTTCGCAAATTCCTGTATCGACGCGCCGATCTTGTTACTGCCAACAGTCATGCGGCGCTTGACACACTTTCGAGTTACGTACCGCGCGAACGCCTGGCCCACGTGCCCAATCCCGTGGTGTTCCCGACGCCGCTTCCGTCACGTGTCGTCGAGCCATTGATTCTGAATGTGGGTCGGCTGCATGAACAAAAGGCGCAGGATGTGTTGATGACAGCCTTTGCCGAGGTGGCCGACGAGGTGCCTGGCTGGCGCCTCGAGATTCTGGGTACCGGTGGCCTCGACACCGAACTGAGGAAGCAGATTACGGCTCTGCAACTGAGCAATAGGGTCCTTATGGTGGGCCAGGTTGACCCGTGGCCGCACTACGCACGTGCAGCGGTTTTTGCGCTGCCGTCTCGGTTTGAGGGAACGCCCAATTCGCTTCTTGAGGCGATGAGTTTCGGTATTCCACCAATCGTCAGCAACGCGGCTGGTGGAGCGTTGGAATACGTAGAGCATGGCGTCAATGGACTGGTCGTGCCGGTAGATGATGCCGAGGCCCTTGCTGCGGCCATTCGTGAGCTCGTCAACGATTCGGAGTTTCGAGAGAGACTGGGGCTGGCCGCTCGGGACCGCGTGGCGGCGTGCTCGATGGAGTCCGCGCTTATGGCTTGGGATGCCACTCTCCAACTGCCGTCCGTACAGCCATGGAGCCAAGAAGCCGCGAATAACGCTACAACTTAATTCCGCTGTCCCGCTCCACGTAGTCAATCATCCACTGGGTCAGATCGACGTTTTCCGACAACAGCCGGTCTGCCCGTTCGCGGGCATCCGCCTTCAGGTTCGGGCGGGCAAGGAGTTCTTCAGCGCGATTGATCGCAGCATCCGCTTGATTGTCCGAGAAGTGGTGTACGAGGCCATAGCGTTCGGACATATCGTTGATGACACCACGCCAGGTCCGGGCAATCCAAAACGCGTGGGTGCCGAGGATGGCAGCTTCGGATGCCATGGTGCAGCTCTCGCCGATGAGAATATCGGCGTGAGCCAGAACGTGGTGGATGTCTTCGGGTGGGATAGCAAGCTGGAACCGTTGAAATTCCTCGGGCAGCGGTTCTTCGGATGTGATGACCACACGGCCTTTGTCGGCGAGGCGCCTGATGAGCGCGGCCTTTGCTTCGTATGAGAAACCACGCTCACCGACATCGTGATAGGCGTCCATTTCCACGAACCGGACGACGTATAGTGGCGTATCTCCTGTCAGTCCGTGTTTTCTGACGACCGCTTCATCGGGCCTGAACACCCGCGGATGGAGATATGCGAGTTGCTGATACCCCTCGTAGAAAACCTGATTTCGACCAACGTTGTCGGTGAACCCCCGAGGAACGATATAGGCGTCGCTGAGCCGCGCAATGGCGCGATTCACGAGCCGCGGGATCTCATTGTCGTGGAGCACGAGTGTCCTGGCGCGCAGGAAAGGGCTTGCTGCCGCCACCACGGGGCCCGTCATACTGATCAGATAGTCGGGGTCGAACGGCCGCACCAGCTTCAGGAATCTTGTGGTTCGCACAGCAAGCTCACCGAGTTTGCCGACTATGCCTCGTCCGCGTGATGACAACACATGCTGTGGAATTCCGAAGGCGTCGAGCAATTCCACAGCGCATTCCTTGCGCCGAGACGTAACGATGAACTCGTGACCGCGTGCGCTTAGAGACTCGATGAAGTAGTGAAAGATGTGTGAGTCGATTGGATGCAGGACGTCAACGACGAAACGCATATTTCGATCCTTGCGGAAAACGCCTGTGAGGCTGAATTCGCTCTCTCTACCATGGGGCATCCCACGTACAAAGTATTAGCCAGCCCATTGTCTACGACGGCCGGGCAACTGAGCGCGAATCCCTTCCCAACCGTAAACGGCGAGAACCATCAAGAGGGGTTCGACCGGCAGGCGATATCGTGCGATGCCGTAGAACAAATGAACTGTGCCCTTGAACGCGAGCACTGCGGCAATGACGAGCAGCAATGGCCAGTGGCGACGCGTGAACATTGTCAGCAGGCCGAAGAGCCCAAGCAGACGTGCTGCGATGGCAAACCCGATGCAGAGCAATGTGATCAGGGTGCCAGCCAACGGCTGTTCGCGAATGCTGTCGAAGAAGACTCCGGCCGAGCCCGGCCGGTTCATGAACTTATCGGTCCGCGCGTAGGGAATATCGAGCAGGCGATTGAGGGTCTGTGCGCCACCGGAGGCGAACTGCGCAACCCAGGCTTTGCTGTACAGCTTGATCAGGATGACCAACTCCGTATCCAGAATTCGACCGGTGTAATGTCGGAAAAGGAAGCTTCGAACCTCGTCATTGGTTGCGTTCTCCAGGCCGGCGGCCAAAAGCAGGTCGGGTTCTTGGGCAGTAAGACGCCGAATAGCAGCTTGCTGCGGCGTTCCGGTGCGTGCTTCTTCAACCAGAGCGAAGTGACCGCGGATATTTTCGGATGCCTTGGTGCCACCGGTAATCCCGAATCCGTGGCCAGCTGCCTGATTGTGAAGCATCCAGGGCATGGCGACGATGAATGCAACCGCGAGTGAGGCAATTCCCAGTGGTATGCCAACTTTCAATGCACCCGGCCGACCGGCGACAAGCCTGACCAGAACAATGGCGACTGGAAGGATATACAACAGGAACTTGGTTTCAGGTCGCGTCAAAGACGCCAGACCGAGCAACGCGCCGCAGGCGAGTGCGAACCAGTACCTGCCGCCGGTCCCCCACGACAACAGGGCCCAGACTGCAAGCATGAAAACCAATGCGTGAAGTGTGTCTGCGAGAGGCAAATGTGCGTTGGCAATCGCATTTGGATTGAGAATGACAAGGCCAAAGACTGCCATCGCCGCGTTGTGGGAAAGCCAATTGCCTGCAACAAGCCACGCAACAATCCCCGTCAGGTAAAGGAAGACCAGCTGCACGCCGATGAGCAGGACCAGATCGGTCGAACCTGATACCAGGAACGTGCCGGCTATCAGAATCGGGTAGAGGGGCTGACGCTGATTCTCATGCAAGGCACCAGTATCAAAAAGTTGCAGGGCCATGCGGTGATAGGTCAGAGCATCTGCTTCGAGAAAGCTTGCTGTTGGAACAGAAACACCAAACAGCAGTGCATTGACGCCGACGAAGACGAGCGAGAGCAGTACCAGTCCCCATTGGGTCGGTGCATCTGAGCGCCGCGGCGTATCGGTCGCCAACTTGTTCACCGGTCGTGTATCCCTTCAACGGCCAACAATCGACGCAATGCGAGAGCAATGGCGAGTACGACAGCATCGCCGATTATTGTGACCGCGCGGTGGCCAGCTGCCAGCGCAATGGCGGAACCCATGCTCGTATCAAGGGCCAGGCCGGTGACCAAAATTGCCTCGCGCACACCGAGGCCCGCCGGCACCCCGGGGGCGATGAACCCGACGACCCAAGCAAGAGCAAATGCTCCAGTCGCCAACCAGTATGAGTCGAATGGAACATCGATTAGAACGGATGCGAGCAGGACGAGAATGGCTCCTTGAAGCAGAAAATTGACGAAGTGCGAAAGGAAATTGAGAAGGGAAGTGACAGTGTCCGGAAGCTGCAGTTCGCCTGGTTCTGACGGCACGCCGACGAGGTGGCTTCCCCATAGCCGCAGGCCAAAAAGAACCACAAGAGGAAGCGCCATGGCAGCAAACATGAGCAAGGCGACGTTCTGTGTGGATAGGTTGTAGATGTCAGCTGGACCCCTGGCATCGCTCAAAGCTAATGCCAGAATTGCGCAAGCCGAACTGGCCGCTATAAGCCAGCACATTTCTAGTGCCATCGTCAGCACTACGCGGCTAGGCCGCCAGCCATAGCTGTTTGATAGTGCGACGCGGCCAAAGTGATGGACGATGTTGCCTGGGACGTATTTGGCAATTTGAGAGATGCCGATCACAATAAACCCAGTTAGCCAGCCGGATTTGTTTCCTACTGCCCGTAGAAGCACAACCCATCCAGCACCCCATATGAGTATCGCTCCAACGTAGAGAGCTACGCCGAAGACGATCACAAGGATGGTTCCCGCAGTCCAGGCGATGGTGGGAATCTCTTGGATATGTCCAGCTGCTGTGCGACCCAGATAGAACAGACTCAGGGCCAGAAGTGCCCATCCCGCAATCTGGACGAATCTCTTCCTCACGTGCCCCTACGTTCGGACGGCGTAAACAGAAATACGAGGGAAGGTATGCACCACATGCCTGCAATAAGACGGGCCACACTTTCAGGTATAGCTGCGAGAGATCGACCTGCCAGACCGCCCATTTCGATATCGCCGTAGTGGCGCAAAGCCAGGTGCGTGACGTCTGTACCTTTCAACCCCGCTTGTTCTGAGAGGCGCTTCAACTGGGGTCGTGTCAGGGGAGTGCAATCGTAAATCCCACCGCGTCCGGTAACTCTTACGTATGCAGAGCGGGCCGGTTCGGGCAGCCAACTGAGGAAGGGCAGCCGGAAATGCGGTTCGAACATGGTCCAGCGGTTGGGTGTAGCAAGGTAGATTGTGCCGCCGGCCTTCACGACGCGAGCCATTTCCATGAGGTGATTCAATTGATCCTCTGCGGCTCCAACATGCTCGATAACATGATTCGAAATGACTAGGTCGAACTCGGCGCTCTCAAACGGTAGAAAGGTGCCTTCGCTTGTTCGGAATTCAACCTGAGAGTCGTGCGGCAACTGGTTAATCATGTCGGTCGCCATCACTCGACCACCGTTACCGACCATGTCGGCGAAATACTCGGCGATATAGCCGCCTCCCGTGCCGACGTCGAGCACCTTATTCGGGCCCGCAACTCTCGACGCTCGCAGGATGGTTGCGATTTTGCGCCCCTTGATGATTCGGGCGCTGCGATCTAGCACGGCGTGAGATTGTCGTTCCAAGAAATACTTTCCCGCTCTTGATTCAAAGATTTAGTCAATCGGTGAGGCCGTATGGTAATGATCCGGCACCTCGGTAGAAACCATACAGGCGATCGATGCTTTCTCGGTGATCGGGCAAAGTGGTGGCCGGAACGGACACTGATTAGAGGGTTGGGCGTGAGTGTATGAGAGCCATCTTTCAAAGTGTGTTGGGACTGGCGTTTGGCGGCTTCTTTCTGTGGCTCGCTCTGCGAATGGTTGGGTCCGATGAGTTGTTGCAGGCAGTCAGCGTCGTTCAACTGCATTGGATAGGTGTGGCGCTCTGTATTTTCGCCGTTGATATGACTCTTCGGGTCAAGCGATGGCAGTTCCTACTCAGCGATACGGTGAAGCTGTCAAATGGTCAGGTGGCAAAGGCACTCATCATTGGATACATGGTCAACAACCTCCTTCCCGCACGGCTTGGCGAGATTTACAGGGCGGATTTCGTGAAGCGTCATTACGGCGGTTCCCGTTCCTCCGTTCTTGGAACCATTGTCGTGGAGCGCCTGCTCGATGGGTTCGCGGTTGTCCTTTCGCTCAGTCTGGGTTTGTTGGTCCTGTATGTGAGCCGTGGCATCGACAGTCCGGTCTTGACGACGCTGGCAATTGTGGCGTCGCTCGGTTGCACCGCGGCATTCGGGGCCGTCTTCTGGTTTCACAAGTTGAATTGGCTTTTTCGGCAGATTCCCTGGAGTTGGCTGACGTCGAGGCTCGAGGATTTTAGTCTTGCGCTTCAGGCCCTGAAGATGCCCGGTTTTCACTATCCGATTATCCTGACCGGGCTGATCTACACGCTTGAAGCGTTGGTACTCTGGGCCGCGCTGACCGCCGCGGGGATTGACGTCGGACTGGCAGGGGTGCTCATCGTCCTGGGGACGGCCGTCTTAAGTACGCTACTGCCGACAGCGCCCGGTTACGTCGGCAGCCTGCAGATAGCTTACATATTTGCGTTGGCGCCCTTCGGCTATGAAGCGCCCCAGGCGTTCATCGCTGCGACGATCTCGCAAGTATTTCTGGCCGGCAGCCTGATCGTGACCGGCCTCCTCATCATGTTTTACATGAATGTCAAGAGGTTGGCGGTTCGCCATGTCTCATAGCGCAGACACAGATTCTCAGAGCTTCTGGCTTGAGCATTTGGGCAACGCCGAAGCGCTCAATAGATGGGTATTTTCGCAATTTGCGGGATGCCTGGGCGACGACATTCTCGAAGTCGGATGCGGCAGTGGCAACTTCACCGTGATGATGGGTGAAACCGGCGCGCGCGTTTACGGAATCGAAATAGAACCGTCATTTGTAAAAGCGGCACGCCAAGCGACTGAACATCAACCGACCGTGAGAATCGAGCAGGCAGATGTCACGGCGCAGCAGTGGCAGCAGCAATTCGACACCGTCGTCATGCTTGATGTTATTGAGCATCTGGAAGACGACGTCGGGATCCTGGATGTGCTCCACGAGGCCCTCCGCCCCGGTGGCCGCATTGTTCTGAAAGCCCCTGCGATGCCAGGCGTCTACGGTACCCTTGATGAAGCCGTCGGCCATTTTCGCCGCTATACGCGACGAACGTTGTCGCAGGTCTTGAGCGATGCCGGCTTCATTGATGCCCGCGTGCATGCCTTCAACGCACTGGGGGTGTTGGGATGGTGGTTGAATGGTCGGCTATTGCGCCGGCGCGTTCCCGATGCCGGTTTCATTAGCGGCTTTAATGCAGTGGTCCCTCTGGCGCGTGCGCTTGACCGCGTTGCGCCGCCAGGGTTTGGCTTGTCCCTCATTGGCCTGGCCGAGCGTCGGAACGACGCGTGACCGAGGTGGTCACCGCGCCTCGCACTTCAACGGATTGATCAGAGAGATTGTCAGCGCGGCACGATGATACCAGTGGAATGACTTCGGAATCGATGAAGCGCTCGGATTCTGGAATCGCAGGCGTTCCTGGCGCAGAGCCCTCAAAGCGCGAACCACTCAAGCGTCTGGCCGTTGCCGTTACGATTGGCGCCTTTGCGGTCGGGGCATTCTTTCGATTTTTTAGGCTCGACTGGCAAAGCCTTTGGGTGGATGAGATTCATACATTGGGACCCGCGCTACATGCTGTATCCCTTGGTGATGCCTTTTGGAACTATATAAATCTCGCGCCCACCCCTCCGCTCTACTACCTGTTCATGATGTTTTGGACGGAGATATCCAACTTCTCAGAACTTTTGGTGCGACTACCCTCGGCGGTATTCGGTTTGGCGACCATCGTCGTGTTCTGGATTGGAGTTCGGAAAGTGTTCGGCCCGTGGATCGCTGCATCGGCCGCGATCTTGATGGCGCTCTCGTGGCCTGGCGTATTTTATTCCCAGGAAGCGCGGGGCTATTCCGCCGTTCTGTTGTGCGTTACTTGGGCCGCTGTCCTTTGGACGAAGGTCTTGCACGATTTTGACGCATCCTCACGCAATGACTGGCTGATCCTGTTGTCGGCATCAATCTTGTCCGCCGCCATTCATCCGTTCGGCTTCATCATCACGGCCTTCATGTTTGGATACTTGTTTGTCGTTGCACTGGCTCGCGGCCGCTTCGTAGTTCGTGCCTTGGTTGCGGGCAGTGTCTTGGTTGCCTGTTATCTCGTTTGGATGGCGGTCAATCTGCTCGGTATTCAGTGGGTTCTGGGGGAAGGGACCATTTACACCCGGCCGGGGCTGTGGTTCTTCGTTCACATCGGCGCATTCTTGTTCCATCACCCAATGGTGGCAGTTTTAACCTGCGGTGTGCCGCTTGCGATCGGCGCCGTCGGCTATTTCAAACGTCTAAAGTCCGCAACTTTGGATCGTGCATGGCATGATCCTGCCATTTACCTTCCTTACATCCTTCTCGTTCCGTTCGCGTTCGTGTTCGCGGTGGCGCAGGTTCAGCCATTCCTCTACAGCCGCTACCTCATCGTATTCCTGCCGTTCATATACTTGCTGTACGCCTTTGTACTCGCACAAAGAGTCTGGCATCGCCCCGCGCTTCAGGTTGTGATAATGGCTGCCTTGGCAATGCCAGCGAGCTATTGGATCTTTCGCGACTACTACGAGGTGGACAAACCGCAAACCCGTGAACTTGCGCGCTACGTCATTTCTAACTCGGACAACTCCACGGTAATAATTACCGGCTGTAACCCGAATCCACCGTTTGAGTGCGCGCTGGGTGAAGGACGACGGACAGATGCCGATTGGTCCAAATATCTCTACTACTTGAACTACAATGACCTGCCGAATCTCCCGATCGTACCGGACGTGTTTGAGGACTTGGAAGGATTGGACCGTTTAGTCGACGAGTATCGCGCCAACGGCAAACGACGTCTGATTTTGATGGGTAGTCGCACAGGTGTCGGCTACGTCAACAAAGCCGTGCCGCATTTGGAGAACCTAGGGTTCGTCTGTAGTAGAACCCAATTTCATCTCGCAGAAGCAGCCGAGTGTTCGCTGGGTTAGTTAAGGCTCAGAGATGCCGGCGGCCTGCCATGTATAGGCTTGCGCCCGGAAAGGGGAACTGCGATACATTGCCTTCGTGTTGAAGAGAGACGTGGAGTTGCCATGAAGGTCGACATCAAACCCGTCACTGACGAGGAAAAAAGTCAGTGGCCAAAAGAGGTTATCGTTAACTTGGAGGCTCCATTCTCTGATGATCGAGGTGGCATTCAGCCATTGGTCGATGCTGATATGAAGAGTGCCGTATTGATCGCCTCCAAAAAGGGTACAGTGCGTGCAAATCACTATCACCAGACCGACTGGCATTACTGTTATGTGCTGAAGGGCTCGATCGACTACTACCATCGTGCCGTTGGTAGCACGGATGAGCCCGAACACGTGAAAGTCTCAACCGGTCAGATGTTCTTCACGCCACCGATGGTGGAGCATGCCATGGTGTTCCCGGAGGATACCGAGTTCCTGACCTTCGGTCGTAATTCGCGCCAGCAGGAAGTGTACGAGGCGGACGTCGAACGGGTTCCTCCGATTAACCCGTAGTGAAAACTGACGTTAGCCAGCTCTACCACCGTCGGCAGAATTGCCGGCTGTGTGGCGATCAAGATGTCGTGCAGGTTCTTTCATTGACGCCGACTCCTCCCGCGAATGCATTTGTTGATGCTGGCCGGCTGGACGAGGTGCAGGCGTTGTTCCCGTTAGACGTTCATCTCTGCCAGGCCTGCGGTCACGTCCAGATACTGGACGTCGTCGATCCCGGTGTTCTTTTCGAAGATTACGTATACGTATCTGGTACGTCGCCAGTGTTCGTAAAGCACTTTGAGGACTATTCGAAGTTCCTGATGGAAACCTACGAGCCGACGGCAGGCGGTCTCGTGGTGGATATCGGCTCGAACGACGGTACCCTCCTGCGGTTTTTCCGGGAGGCTGGCTGTTCAGTGCTCGGTGTCGACCCGGCCAGGGACATCGCCCGCCGGGCCAGCGAGCAAGGGGTTGAGACACTCCCGGAATTCTTCACTCATGATCTGGCGACGGAGATTCGAGAGAGTCGGGGTGCCGCGAGTATTGTCACAGCGAACAACGTTTTTGCTCACGCCGATGATCTCGACAACATCTTGGAAGGTGTTCGTGAGCTGCTGGCAGAAGACGGTGTATTTGCCTTTGAGGTTTCGTACCTGAGGGACGTTTACGAGAAAAACCTCTTCGACACCATTTATCACGAGCATCTGTCATACCATTCGGTCAAGCCGTTGGCAGCGTTCTTCATGCGCCATGGCATGCGTCTGATTTCGGCTGAACGAGTCGACTCTCACGGTGGAAGCTTACGAGGCGTTGCCCGGCTTGAAGGGGGATCACATGCAGAAGATGGCACCGTAAAACGGTTGATTGATGAAGAAACTGCGCTGGACCTCGACAAGGCTGAGACGTTCATGGCATTTGGAGCACGGATTGATGCGTTGCGCGATTCACTATCTGGCCTGCTGAGTGATCTGAGAAGTTCCGGTCGATCAATTGCCGGATATGGTGCACCGGCGAAGGCGACGACGTTGATGTATCATTTCGGTCTTGGGCCCGACGTCATTGACTTCATCGTCGATGATAGCCCGCTCAAACAGGGTCTTTACTCTCCAGGCCTGCATATTCCTGTGCTCCCCTCGTCCGTACTCGCTGAACGCATGCCCGACTACCTGTTAATCCTTGCTTGGAATTTCGCCGAACCGATCATGCGTAATAACGCGGACTATACCGATCGGGGTGGTCGTTTCATTGTTCCCATACCTAAAGTGAAAATTCTTCCCGGTGACCAAACCATTCATTGAGAGTGATATCGCAGAGATCTGCGAGCGTCTTGGCGATGCCGTCGACCTGCTTGAAGGCAAAACCGTCGTACTGACAGGAGGCCGTGGCTTCCTCGGGCGCTATTTTTCAGAAACCGTCTCGCGATTGAACGCCACGCGATTTTCCGACCCTTGCTCGCTCATCCTGATCGATAATCTGATCACGGCCGGCGAGCTTGGCCGGCAGTCATTTGAGCATGACCATGTGAGTTTTCTGGAACACGACATCATCGAGCCGCTGGTGCTCGATGAGCACGTCGACTACATCGTTCACGCGGCAGGCATTGCGAGTCCGTTTCACTACCGGGCGTTTCCGCTGCAGGCGCTCGACGTTGCGGTCCAAGGCTCACGACATATGCTTGAATTGGCGCGGACTAATGGTGCCCGATACACCTTTTTCTCGTCGAGCGAGATTTACGGCGATCCGGATCCGCGGCACATCCCTATACAGGAGAGTTATCGGGGCAATGTCGCGAGCCAGGGTCCACGCGCCTGTTATGACGAGAGCAAGCGTCTCGGCGAAACGCTCTGCTACATCTACCACAACACATTTGGTGTCCCGACCAACGTTATTCGGCCGTTCAATGTTTACGGGCCGGGCATGCAGGAGACCGACTACCGCGTGCTGCCAAATTTTGCCAAGCAGATCAAAATCAAACAGCCACTGCATGTATATGGAACCGGCAATCAGACGCGAACATTCTGTTACGTCACTGACGCTGTGGTTGGGTTTTGGCTTACCATCCTGCGAGGCGTTCCCGGCGAAACCTACAACGTTGGGAATCCCAAGCCTGAGATCTCTGTGTTGGACCTCGTCAAGCAGATTCAGGCCGTAAGCCAGGGACCGCTGGACTACAATGTCATTGAGCATCCGGACAGTTATCCGGCGGACGAGCCCAACCGCCGGTGCCCTGATATTCGCAAAGCCGAAATCCAGCTTGGCTATCGTCCAGTTGTGGAGTTATCCGAAGGTCTGCGGCGATTCCTGCGCTGGACTGATCAGGCGTATACCGTCGACTAGGAGACCTGTTGCCTGATCTTGTTCGTCTCGGATTGGCCGGGGTCGGTCCATGGGGCCGAAATATCGTCCGGACCATCGACGCACTTCCCGATGTGAAGCTGGCAGCTGTTGCAAGCCGGAACCGAGAGACGTCGACCCTTGTCGAAGCGGAATGTCAGATCGTCGCAGACTGGCGCGAGCTGATGGCAATTGAAGATCTAGATGGAATCGTGGTTGCTACGCCACCGGCGACACATGCCGAGATCATGCATTCAGCTATTGAGGCCCGTTTGCCGGTCTTCGTCGAAAAGCCGCTCACGCTCGACGTACAGGAGGCTCGTGATCTACTGGAACATGCACAGGCGAGGAAGGTCTTCGCTCTCGTAGATCACATCCATCTCTTTAACCCGGCGTTTCATGCGGTTCGTGATCAGATTCCGGATATGGGCCGAATTACCGTCATTGATGGACTTGCAGGCAACGCGGGTCCATATCGAAATGACGTCTCGGTTCTCTGGGACTGGGGAGCGCATGATGTCGCCATGTGTCTCGATGTCCTTGACGAAATCCCCGTGAGCGTTCGCGCATACCAGGTCATGCGAGAGAGTGTAGACAGTCATGTCGCAGAGATAGTCGAAATTGAGTTGTCGTTTTCCAGTGGTTGCGATGCCTCTCTGCGCGTTGGCAATGGTATGCGCGAAAAAGTCCGGTCTTTCGTCATGCATTGTGATTCAGGCACGCTTGAGTACGACGATTGCGCTGACCTCAAGGCCGTGATTGTTGACAAGGCTGGCCAAAGGCAGCCGATAGATTATGGTGGGGAGTCCCCGCTTGCTTGTGCGATAGATGCCTTCGTGACCGCCGTTCGACAACGACACAGTCAATTGACAAGTCTGGAACTCGCAGTGCACGTGACTGAAGTGCTTGCCAGAGCTGAAACGTCGCTGAAGATGTCCGGGCAAGCTGCATGAGCGAACCGCGATCAGAATTGGTTAAGAGCGCTTCGACCTCCGATTCACATGGGTCACTCGCGATCCGGCTGAGCGTTATCGTCCCTGCCTACAATGAGGAGGCGACGATCGTGGAACTGTTGGAGCGGGTCCGCCGGCAACGGATTGAAGGAACAGAACTGGAAATCATCCTCGTCGACGATTGTTCTGTAGATGGGACTCGAGCGCTGATTGAGTCCCGTCCCGATCTCTATGACCAATTTGTTGCACTGCCGGAAAACCTTGGGAAGGGAGGTGCCGTGAAGGCGGGACTTGAAGCGGCGTCAGGAACTTTTGTGATCTTTCAGGATGCCGACCTTGAATACAATCCGTCGGATTATGTCCAAATGATGATGCCGGTGCTCGAGCACGATGCCGATGTCGTGCTGGGGAGTCGACTCCTGGCGCCGCCCTACACGCGCGTTCATTATTTTTGGCACAAGGTCGGAAATCGTCTGTTGACGTTGAGTTTCAACCTCATCAACAACACGACGTTCACCGACATTTACAGTTGCTATCTGCTCTTCCGAAAGAACTTGTTGGATCCAGCAGAACTCCGGACCCGTGGTTGGGAACAACAGGCCGAAATCCTGGCGAAGCTCGCGCGACGCGGTGATGTGCTTTACGAAGTCCCCATCAGTTACCATGGCCGGACATATGAAGAGGGCAAGAAGATCCGGGCGAAGCATGCAATCAAGGTGCTATGGACAATCCTCACCGGTGGGTTCCGTGGCTCCGATTAACGGACCTTCTTGAGCGAGAAGTGTTGCACATCGCCAAAGTTCATTGCGGTTCGACATGACAAAGCTCGTCATCCAAATTCCTTGCTACAACGAAGCGGCGACACTGCGTACGACTCTTGAAGCGCTGCCCAAAGAGGTGCCCGGCGTCGATGAGATTGCTGTTCTTATCGTCGATGACGGTAGTGAAGACGAGACAGTTGCCGTGGCGCGAGAAGCAGGAGTCGACCACGTCGTTTCGCTTCCGAGAAATCGCGGCCTCGCCCGGGCCTTCATGGCTGGTCTCGAATCAAGTGTACGGCTCGGCGCGGATATCATTGTCAATACGGATGCGGACAACCAGTACAATGCCGACGACATCGGCAAACTTGTCGAGCCAATCCTGGCGGGCAAAGCGGAGATTGTTGTCGGATCCAGGCCGATTTCCGAAATTCAACATTTCTCCTCGACGAAGAAGATACTCCAGAGTCTCGGCAGTTGGGTCGTAAGGCGGGCCAGCAATACAGAGGTAGCGGATGCCCCGAGTGGATTCAGAGCAATGAGCCGTGACGCTGCCCAGCGGCTCAACGTCTTTTCGGATTACACGTACACGCTGGAAACGATTATTCAGGCAGGCCAAAAGGGCATGGCCATTACGTCAGTGCCCATTCGGGTAAACGGAGAGACTCGACCCTCACGGCTGATCCGGAGTGTTGGCAACTACCTCAGGCGATCGATAGTCACAATTCTCCGTATATTCATTACCTATCGACCTCTTCGGTTCTTTGCTGTCCTAGGTAGTGTGATATTCCTGGCTGGCTTCTGCATCGGGCTCCGGTTTCTCTATTTCTTTATAACCGAAGATGGAACTGGCCACATCCAATCACTCATCCTTGGGTCACTCTTGATGAGCATGGGTTTCATGGTGGTCATCACCGGAATCGTAGCCGACCTCATCAGTGTCAATCGTACCTTGCTCGAACAGATCGGCTGGCGGCTGAAAAAGGTAGAGGACGAGTTGCAAAAATCCGACCCTAAATAAGGCAAGCTCTCCCTCTGGCACAGAGTCTTCCATCATCGGATTCCCGCACCCGCGTTCTGCTATTTACGCGCTCACTGGAGTTGGGGGGTGCCGAGGTTCAACTGGTGTCACTTGCCCGAAGCCTCAATCCCGCCATCTTCGATGTCAGCGTTGCCTGCTTGTATAACCGCGGAGAATTGCTGAAGGAATTGTCTGAAGCAAATGTGCAGGTTTTGGGGCTTGGGAAGCGCGGTCGCTGGGATCTGGTTGGATTTCTGCCGCGGCTCATTCGCTCACTACGGCGGCATCGTCCCGATATCGTGCATGCATATCTCGGTCCTCCCAACGTCTTGGCAGCGGTCGCGGCACCTTGGCTGCCAGGGTGTCGCGTTATCTGGGGTGTGAGGGCATCGAACATGGACCTTGACCATTACGATTGGTCATGGCGGGTAACCACCGTTCTCGAACGACTTCTTGCTAGGAATGCCGACCGGATCGTCGCAAACTCATACGCTGGACGTGAATTCGCCATGGCAAACGGTTTGCCCGGCGAGCGCATAATGGTCATTCCAAACGGCATCGACGTCGCCCAATTCGAGCCGAATACTTCCCGGCGCACTGAGCTTCGGAACCAATGGGGCATAGAGGCGGATGCATTCCTGATCGGTAAGATTGCGCGTTTCGACCCGATGAAAGACCATCGGACGTTCTTCAAGGCAGCTGCAAGAGCTGCCGCCAATGTACCTCGACTCCAGTTTGTATGCGTCGGTGATGGTCCAGCAACCTATGTTGAGTCGCTGCGAAGGGAGGCGGATGCGCTTCGTTTGAGTAACCGTCTCGTATGGGCGGGTGCGCATACCAACATGGTCGAGGTATACAGCGCGATCGACGCCGTAGCTCTGACTTCGGCATTTGGCGAGGGATTCCCCAATGTCGTGGGCGAAGCAATGGCTTGTGGAAGAGCCTGTGTTGTAACCGACGTTGGAGACGCTGCTCGCGTCGTGGGTGACACGGGCATCGTTGTCCAGCCCGGAGACGTGACGGGAATTGCCCGAGGTTGGGAAACTCTCGCTGGTGAGACGCCCGAAGACCAGGAAATCCGCCGCCACCAGTGCCGCGCGCGCATCGTCAAGCACTTCTCGTTAACAGCCATGGTCGATGCCCACACCTCACTTTACGGTGAAATCACCGGGTCCGATTCCAATACAAGCGTCTGACAATGTGCGGGATCGCAGGAATTCTTAACAGCGGCGCCGGTGGCGATCGACTGCGCTCGGTTGTGGAGATCATGGTTGAATCGTTGGTTCACCGTGGCCCTGACGACGGTGGTGTGTGGTTTGACCCCGCCCATGGGATTGGATTGGGGCAACGTAGACTCTCGATTATTGATCTGTCGCCTGCAGGTCATCAGCCGATGCACTCGGCCAATGGGCGATTTGCCATCGTTTATAACGGAGAGGTCTACAATTATCTCCAACTTCGACGGGAGCTGGCAGCGGCAGGCCATCAGTTCGTCGGCGACAGCGATACCGAGGTCGTCTTGACGGCGATCTTAGCCTGGGGCCTGAAGTCCGCGCTCGACCGATTTGTTGGAATGTTTGCGTTTGCCCTATGGGATCGTCAGGAGCAAGAACTGACGCTGGTGCGCGATCGCCTTGGCATCAAGCCCATCTACTGGGGACAAACAGAAGCCGGCACCATCTTCGCATCTGAACTCAAGGCGATCATTGCCTGCAAGGATTGGACGCCGGAGATTGATCGCGACGCGCTCGCTGCGTACATGCGCTGGAACTATGTACCCGCACCGCACACGATCTATCGTGGCATTCAGAAGCTCCTGCCAGGCACTTTGGTTCGCCTGCACCACAGCCGCGGGCCGGTTATTGAGCATTGGTGGGACTTGCGAGAGGTCGTGTGCAAAGCCCAGGCGAATCCGCTTCAGGCCAGCGATACTGAGGCAGCAGATCTGCTGGAGACTCAGCTGGGGGATGCAGTTGAGCAGCGCATGGTCTCCGATGTTCCATTGGGTGCGTTTCTCTCCGGTGGAATTGACTCCTCAACCATTGTTGCTCTGATGCAGTCACGGCGAAGTCTACCGGTTAAGACCTTCACGATTGGATTCGAAGAGCCCGGTTACGACGAGGCGATTCACGCTCGGTGCGTTGCGGAACATCTGGGAACTGATCACACAGAGCTGTATGTCGACCCTGAGGCGGCGCGCAACGTCATCCCGAAACTGCCTCAGATTTATGATGAACCCTTCGCTGACTCCTCGCAGCTGCCAACATACCTGGTATCAGAGATGACTCGTCAGCATGTGACGGTGGCTCTTTCCGGCGATGGTGGAGACGAGCTCTTCGCTGGCTATACACGCTATCGTTGGGCTGATCTCGTCTGGCGCCATGCCGCAGGCATTCCGTGGCCGCTGCGACGGCTTGGCGGACGAGCGCTTGGTGCCGTGCCGGCGGTTTTTTGGGAAACAGCCTCCCGCATGTTGCCCGTTTCTCGACGGCCGGATCGAGTTGCTGAGCGGGCGCGAAAGCTTGGCGAATTCCTCTCCGAGCCGGATGCAGATGCCATCTACCGGCGCCAACATGCGCACTGGAATTCACCCAATTCAATTGTCTTGGAAGCTCAGGAGCCTCGCGGGTTGGCATGGGACGAAAGTTTGCGGAAGCAGCTGCCGGATTTCGTAGAACGCATGCAGTTTATTGACGCCATGACCTACCTGCCCGACGACATTTTGACCAAGGTTGATCGTGCGAGCATGGCGGTCGGTCTTGAAGTGCGGGTTCCGGTACTCGATCACCGGGTCGTCGAACTCGCCTGGTCGCTTCGAGCCGATCAAAGGTGTCGTCATGGCGAAAGCAAATGGCTGCTCCGTAAAGTGCTTTCGCGCCACGTCCCGGAGCAAATGTTCGCCCGACCCAAGAAGGGTTTTAGTGTACCCATCGACCGTTGGCTCCGCGGCCCGCTTCGTGACTGGGCGGAGGCACTCCTTGCGGAGGACCGCTTGCATTCTGATGGATACTTCGCCGTTTCTCCGGTTCGCCGTGCCTGGTCCGATTTCCTTTCCGGACGATTGGCATTTCAGGAACCCATCTGGGGCTTGCTCATGTTTCAGGCGTGGCTAGACGATCGACGCAGCACCGCATGACGTCGACTCCCATTCGCCTCTTGCACATTATCACTGGCCTCTCCACCGGAGGGGCGGAGACGATGCTGTTGAAGATTCTGCAAGGAATGGACCGGACGCGTTTCAGCAGTTCCGTACTGTCGCTAACCGATGAGGGTCAGATTGGTCCACGAATTAGCAAGCTGGGTTTGAGTGTTGAAACGCTCGGAATGGATCGGCGTTTTCCGAACCCTTTCGGCTTTCTAAGATTGATCAAAGAGATACGGCGCATGCGACCGCACGTCGTTCAGACATGGCTGTATCACGCGGATCTTATGGGTTGTCTGGCGTCTCGGATGGCGGGGCGTCCGCCAGTGGCCTGGAACCTTCGCTGCTCTTACATGGGTCCGGACTATTATCGGGGTGTGAGTGGTCTGGTTATCCGCTCGCTGGCACGAGTTTCGAAATTGCCGGCGGCTGTCGTGTACAATTCGGAGGCCGGACGGAGACTGCACGAGTCCCTGGGCTACGAACCGCGGCGGTGGGTGCTGATACCAAATGGTTTTGACACCCAGCAGATGCATCCTGACCCGGACGCGCGGCACCGCATTCGCGCCGAGATCGGCATCGCTGATGACGCTCCCCTTGTCGGGATGGTGGCGCGCTTTGATTCGGTCAAAGGCCACGATACTTTCTTGGCTGCTGCTGGCCGATTGCTGCGGTCACGCCCTGAAGCGAAGTTCTTGCTGGTCGGCGCTGGCTGCACGACAGGAAATGTGGAACTACGGAGGATGATGCCTGACGGGATTCAGGACGCCGTAACTCTTCTCGGCGAACGCCATGATATTGCTGATATCAATGCTGCAATCGATGTCGCGACCTGTGCTTCCATCGGAGAAGGGTTCCCCAACGTCGTGGGTGAGGCCATGGCATGTGCCGTGCCGGTAGTCACTACTGACGTTGGGGATTGTGCCGAGATTGTGGGTGACACGGGGCGGGTTGTGTCGCCGCGAGATCCAGAAGCCATGGCCATGGCCTGGAACGATATTCTTTCGCTGCCGCCCGGCCCACATTTTCAGCTTTCTGCGGCGGCCCGGGCGCGGATCACGGAGAACTATGCACTGAAAGACGTCGTCGTCAGCTATGAACGGCTTTACGGAGAACTAGCCGGCATTATTTCACCGTAGATGCCGAGTGTCTGTTCCACGACCTGCGCCTCGCCAAAGTCGGACTCGGCGATCTTACGGCCGCGCTCGCCCATTCGGGTGCGCAGTTCATGGTCGTTGACCAGTCGGAATATTGCATCGGCCAGGGCCTGTGGATCAGATCTTGGAACGAGAATGCCGTTCTCACCATGTCGGACAATTTCGCGGCAACCCGGAATGTCCGACGCAATTATGGGGCGCCCTGCAGCGGCGGCTTCGAGTAACACTTTCGGAACCCCCTCGCCGTAAGTCGTGGGAAGGCAAACGATTGCGGACTGGGCAAAAACCTCAGGCATGTCTGTGCGCCTTCCCCACCACTCTATGGTGCCGTTCGCTACCCAGGCTTCGATTTGGGAACGAGGGACAGCACGCGGATTGCTTTTCTGTGTATCACCAATCAGCGCGAGCCGGGCATCGCATTCGCGTTGCTGCAGTAATTCCGCCGCGGCAACGAATTCCCCGACTCCTTTCTCCCAGATCAACCGTGCCGGCAACACGACAATCGTGGTGCCTTGCGGCGTTGCTGTTGGCGTGAAATCATCGAGATTCACCCCCGAACCACGTATGAGTCTGACGCGCTGTCGGTCGACCGCTCCGGCATCGATCAGCACGTCGGCGTCATGACTGTTCTGAACAATTACTCGAGAGTTCGGATGCGCCAGTGCAAACCGATAAAGCCAGATGATCAACGAGCGGATCATCGCCGTAGCCAGACCCGCTTCGACAAACATTTGTCCAAGTCCGGTGATCGTGCTGACCACAGACGGGATCCTTGCCACGCGGGCAACGAGGCCACCGTAAATGACGGGTTTGATGGTAAGCAGATGAAGCATATCCGGGCGTAGGCGGCGTAAGAGGTGCCATAGTGACAGAAGGGTCCGAACTTCCTGAAAGGGATTTCGGCCCCGGCGCGACAGCGGAATCCGGTGATAATGGAAACCTTCTGTCTTCAGGGTCTCAACGGTGAATCCGACGGGCGCCCAAACGTGGTCATCGGGAGCCGCGACGTGGACTTCCCACCCAGAAGCCAACAACGCCCGTGCGACCGGGAGTCTGTGGGTCATGAAAAAGTATGTTTCGTTGACCACGAAGAGTATTCGCCGACGCAGACCATTTCGGCTTGTCTCAGTTCTCGTGCTTTTTGGATGTCGCACGTATGTCGTACCTAGGGTTGAGATCCCGGCATGGCGGGCGACGGGTCTTCACTCGTGATCGACTTAACGGATGAGTTGGATTTTTTGTATTTCGCGGATGTGAAAGTTCTGAAACCGTGGTTCCTGAGTTGAGTCGATACAGCAACTCCAAGAAGAATCCTGAAATTTCCATGGTAACGATTGGTCAAAGTACTGTAAGAGCATACTCGTAATGCATTCTGCGCCGCATGCCGAAGTTGTCGCATCGGGCATTTAAGAGTTTGCGTTTCCTTCCGCAGATTCGATTGGTAGTTCAACTCATTATATTCGATTCGCTGCAATGCGAGTTTGACGCGGTATCATTTGAAATGCTGAACAATTCGAGCGGACAAGCGACTAGAGAGGAGTTGGGTTGGTGAATCCTGCGCCGCAGGCGCTCCGTTGTACATTTGTACACGCGCCCGATCCAGTATACGCGGACACCCAGAACTACGGCGCTCAGTTCATGCCGCTCTGGACCTACACTCTTGCTGCCCATATTCCGGATGACGGGCGATACCGGCTCTCACTGTGCGATACCAGGTTCGACCAGATTGACCACTGTCCGGAAGCAGATGTGTTCCTGTTCAGCGGCATAAATCAGGATTACGGCCAATTACTGCGGACTCTCCAACGACTCAGATCTCGATACCCTCGCGCCAAATATTTGATCGGCGGACCGATCACCTGGTCGTTTGATCAGGCGGGTGACATCGACAAACTTGATCAGTTCGATCACATATTCATTGGAGATGGCGAAGATAACATCGCCCCCCTCCTGGAGCAGATTGTATCTGGTCGCAGTTTGGACCCGATCATTCGTAACGGACGACGGTTTTCGGTTGCCCATTCAAAGCCGCTGCACAGGGAACTCCTGGACCAGACCGTTGGGCGCTACTATGGGGCCGTGCTTGAAGTATCCCGTGGCTGTCCGTTTCTTTGTGAATTCTGCGACATCCGCGTTCTTCCCGACAATAACCGCCCCCACAATCTGCCGCCCGGTCTCATCGTCCGAGAAATTGATCATCTTTACCAACTCGGGGTGAAGCAGGTGCTGTTGGCCTGCGACAACTTCATCGGTGATCCCAAGTGGGCGGAAGAAGTGGTCGACGGGCTGCTCGAATGGCAGGAAAGAACCGGATCTCATCCCAATCTCTATACCTGGCTCACCATCAACCTGTGCCGGTATCCCGAACTGATGAAAAAGATGCGTCAGGCGGGCTTCGACATGTTGTTTATCGGTGTCGAGAGTTTCAACGCTGGCTCGCTCAACGAGACCGCAAAGGTCCAGAACTCAACAAGAGGCATGGTCGATGCCGTGAGAGAGATTCAGGCATATGGGTTTGTCATCGTCGCCGGCTTGATCTTCGGTTTCGATTCGGACCAGGAGGACTGTTTCGACCTGACCCTTGACGGCTTGAAAGAATCCGGCCTGCTCTCCGGAGACCCATCGCTGCTGACAGCCCTGCCGGGCACCCCGCTGTATCGCCGGATGCAGCTATCCGGTCGATTGAGAGAAGTTCGATATGGACTTGGGGGATACAAGTATCAAACCAACATCAAATACTTGCTACCTCGAAGCGCAATCATCGAAGGCTATCGACACTTTGTTCGGCGCTATAATTCAGGTGAGTACCAGTACGCCCGTTTGAGCATGTTCCTCGAGAACCTGAGTCAGGGCGGGCGGTTTGTGCCCCTCCAAGGAACTGGCTACGGTGATTTGCCATCGTTCATGGCGATGGTCGTTCGCAATCGCCGGGCCGTCATTCAGTTAATAAGCCGAGTTGGTAAATTCCTGGCCAATCCCGGGAATGCTTTTTACGTCTTGAAGGGACTTATCCTGCTCTCGAAGTATCGTCAGATTGAAGGGCGGCTCAATTACTTTCAGTTCTGGTTGTTTGCCTGGTCGAACTCCGTTTTGAAATACAGCGATCTCGCAGATCGCGATTTCGATATTGATAGCGTGGGCCCAGAGTTCAAGATCAGCGATGTCGTCCCCATAGACTATGCAACCACCGCCGACGAACCGATCTCCAGAAACAAGATCGATGCCCAGCTGAGAGCAACGGTGAAGCAGCTTGAGCGCCTGAAGGACGCGGAACCAGCCTTCCCATCATTGGAAAACTAGAGAAGTGGTACGACACAGCCACCAACGACTCAAATACTCCGGTTTGTCAGAAAGAGTCGTCTCGCGTTGGTAACTGAAGAGTCTTATTCATTGATCGGCGTGATTCAGCGCTGGTTGAGACCGAATTTGCGGGTATGACCAGACGTCTCACCATCGCTGTTTTCGTGGCAGTCGCAGTGCACGTCTTGGTGCCGCTGGCCACGCTGGTGCATCCTATTCCAAATGAGCAGGGGTTCCCTGTCTCGATGCTTCACGCCGCGCCTAGCAGTGACATCTTTTTCTATCTGAAATCGCGTGATCACTTCTTTTCCGCGGAAGCGCCAGATGCGTTCAGCCACTTCCTTCGGTTTTTTTCTCATGGTGTTGAGGTTGGTCAGTTCGTGCCGGTACTGTCAGCACCTGTTTTTCCAATTGTTTTGCTGGTCTTTGACTATGGGCCAGACAACACAATTCCGCTCGCACTTACCTATGTGCTGTTGGGGTGCATACTTTCGATCGTCTGGCTGAAATGGCTCCACGATCGCGGCTTGAGTCTTCTCTGGCTGGTCCTGTTTGCACTTCTGCCCCATTCGGTCTGGTTTACCATCAATCTGGGCACAGACCTGCTTGCGGCCGTGTTCTTCGCTGGATTCTATCTCAGCTACGTCGCGCCCGGCCGGAAAGACGTGCAGTTCTCTTGGGCCTTGGTTTTTCTGATTCTCTTCGTATTGACCCGCCCCAACGGTCTTTCTCTTCTTTTGTTCTTCATCACTATGGAGTGTGTTCGCCTCGATCGGGCATCACCATGGAGTCGGTATCTTTTACCGGCGGGGGGTGTGCTCGCATCGATACCTCTCGCTGTGTACTATTTTCCTCACCTCCTTGCCTACACAGTGGGAACGACCGAACTGACCCACTACGGTCATACGGCGCCTGAATACATCCACGGCATATACGAATCGTTGCCCCGATGGCTGGATTTAATCTTGTCGTGGCTCTCTCTCGTTGCCGCGAAGATTCTTTATTTTTTCGGATTGCGACCCACCTACGGTGACACGCCGCTTTTGATTGTGTTGATTCGGGCCGCGCCGGGAATCGTATTTACGATCGGCTTCATCTACTTGGTCTGCAGAGGCTCCGGACGCGAGAAGTTTTTCGTAGCAATATACATGCTGCCCGTACTGCTGGGCGCATCCCAGGATCGCTACAGTTTCCCAATCCAACCGATCCTGTTGCTTTACGCGGCCCTTGCATGTGGCAGGCTGTTCGATCATTCCATGGTGTTCATCAAACGGTCGCCGCGCGTCGAGCAGGCCAAAAATTTGTCCGAGGAGGATTCTGACAGTACGCGAGAACAGAGTTCTGCACCTCCGGGTGATGACAGGTCGACGGTGCCTCGATGACTTTGAACGAGCAACAGCCATCTCAAGCCGTGACCGTTCTGGTGTTTATACCGACCTACAATGACTTTGAACTGCTCGGAGACATAACCCGGTCGGTGAGTGCATTGGGAAGCCACTATACGCCAATGGTAGTAGACGATGGTTCGGATCAGGAAATCAGTCCTGAGCAGCTGGCGCCGGACAGCCTGTGTTTTCGAATGCCGGCCAATTTCGGCCTTGGGACAGTTACGCATGTCGCCTTTGATCATGCCATTCGGCACAACTATGACGTGGTCGTAAGAGTGGATGCCGATGGACAACACCCGATTGAAATGATTCCGGAACTGGTATCCGCTATCAGTAGCGGCGATGCGGATCTCGTGGTGGGTGTTCGCACGAACCGGCATGACGGTAACGGGATGCGTTCGCTCTTCGCCCGCTGGGTCAGAGGTTACTTGACGGTCGTCGCGAAATTGATGTCCGGAGGCAAGGCACCGGAGGACGTCAATAGCGGGATATTCGCCGCTAACTCCCGTGCAATCCGTATTCTGAACAATGCTGAGCTCGAGCAATTTCCGGAGCCTCAGATGTACGTGCTTGCGGCGCGCAGAGGTCTGAAGTTGGAGAGCATTCCCGTGCAGCAGATGGAACGCAAATACGGAAGTTCGACAGTGACAATCGGGCACGCGCTTCAACTTTTTTACCGTTTCAACATTTTCGCGCTGGCAGAGTTGGTGCAGCGCTCGAGGCCGACATGAAGCTGATCGTTGTGCTTGTTATGGGGCTGTGTCTGCTATTTCTCGTCAGGCGGAATCTGCTCCAGGTTGATATGACCTTCCCGCTGTTTCTGGGAATTGTGATCCTCGGCTTCGCCAGCATGAGCGACACTTTTATTCACTCGGTCGCGGCAAGCCTCGGGATCGTTGTGGCGCCGTTCGCCATCGTCCTGATTGCGATCACACTCTTGCTTGCACTTGTGACGTTACTGGCGATCGCCTACAGCCATCTGCGACGCCGCCAGATCATGCTGGTCCGATATTTGGCCCGGCTCCAACTCGATGGCCAGGAGGCGGCGCGTAAACAGTGAGTTTCGGCAGCCGACAATCAAAGAACGATATGCCGCGTGTCTGATACTGGTTCCGCTGGTCTCACCTCGCAAAGCACGCTGATCTGTCCTCTGCTGGCATTTGGACTGGTGTTGCTGCCACGCCTCGTGTTTGTGGCAATAGCCGAACCCGGATTGGGTGGTGATGCTGCTGTCTACAGTTTGGTTGCCGACAATATCTTGCGAAACTTTTGCGTATCCTTATCTGACCCTGGTGTCGGCACCTGCGTACCTCATTGGGGTGGCAATCAATTGCCCGGCTATCCTGCGTTCATAGCCCTGGCTCGGCTCGTGGCGGACGAATCGGAGTATGCCCCTCTGGTTGGGCAGACGATCCTTTTTGCCGCGGCTGCGGGTTACCTTTGCCATGCATTGATCCACGCCGGCACCGATAGGCTCGCGGTCTGGATTGTTGTAGCGGTGCTGGCGATCTCGCCATCGCTGATCGCCTGGCCGCGTATGCTGATGACCGAAACCCTGGCGGCGGCCGTCAGCATTTGGGTCATGGCCGAGATTATCAATTCCATCAGTTCAGGATCGCTCAGGAGCTTGCCACTCGGTCTGGCATTGGCTGCCGGAGTTTTCATTCGCTATGACCTCATTCTTCTTGTGATTCCTGTTGCGATCACCGGTTTCGTGCTTCATGGATTTATCGCGGCTTTCCGCCGCGGTCTCGTGGTAGCACTGGTGGTGTGTATCCCCGTGGCCGGATGGGCTGTTCGAAGCATGGCACACGGCCTGCCCTCGACTCCGCCGTACGGAGTGAAGCCGGACGGAGCCACCTTGCCGAAAGGAATGCTCAGCTGGATTGCCACATGGCTCGACGATCAATACGAGCTTCGCACGTCGGCGTGGGCGTTAGTACACTGGGACTACAAAGGATTCCAGCCGCCCGACGACGCGTATGCCGACGCACAGGAACGGCATCTGCTAGAGCCGCTTCTCGAAGAACTTCGCAATACTAGACAGGGACAGTCCGTGCCGGCTTGGGTTGATGACGAATTCGCGGCCATCGCAGATCTCCGGCGCCGTGAAAGGCCCTTTGATCAATACTTGTTCCTGCCACTAAGGCGATCTGTAGCGTTGTGGGCCAACCCATTTGCCAGCATGGGTTGGCCAACTGAGATCTCTGATTCTGATCGTCCCTTGAACCTGTCGCTGGCGGAGGGTGGAATCTCCAAGGTCCTGGCTCTGACGATGCAGTATCCAGCAGCGGCTTTGTCCAAAGCTCTAGTGACGTCCGAACGCTTGTTCATTCTGTTCGTGGTGTTGGCAGCTGCCGCTTTGCGAACGACTTCCATGGCGCGAGCGATTAACATGATTGTCTGGTTGAGTGTGATCTATGCGGTGTTGCGCACTCTCGCCTTTAGTTATAGCCACTTGATCGAGGTCCGATATCTCATAACGTCCGTTGCTTGGTTCGATATTTCTGCATCGCTGGTGATTGCAGAATGGTTTGGTCGAGGACGTTCCGAAAGATCTCCATTTCAGGCCTCGTAAGTGTGATCGTTGCGGCAACTCACGCGTCCGAGGTTATCTAGTTGTGGCCTATCCGAATTAAACGTGGCGGAGAGGGTATGAAAAACTCTGGAGACCTACGTTGGATGGTGAACTCCTGCTGGCGTTGAGCTAAAGATTGGCAGCAGCAGGTCGAGGACTATCAGCATACGGTGAATCGCTTAGTTCCACTATGACAAAAATAGCGATCCTGGGTGCCAGCGGATTTGTGGGCCGGAGCCTCGCAGCAGCGTTTTCTGCCACGACAAGCCATCGGCTACTGCTTTTCAGCCGAGAACCTGAGAGACAACAATCAATGCGATGGCACAATGGCGGAAACCCACGGGTCAGGAACGTCGGCTTGGACGAGTTCCCCGATAGCCGTTGTGACATCATCATTAACGCTATTGGTGTAGGCGATCCGGCCCAAGTCGAGTTACTTGGATCTGAAATAATGCGGCTTTCCCAGGACGTCGATGAACTAGTACTCGACAACCTGAGTAAGAATCAGGGAGCACTGTGCATCGCGCTAAGTAGCGGGGCCGTGTATGGCGAATTGGGTGCTGAAGCAGTCACGTCTCATTCGTCGGCAACGTATCCTGTGAATAGTTTGGGAGTGGCTCATTGTTATGCAGTATCCAAGCTCAATTCCGAAACCATGCATCGAGCTAATTCCGGGCTGAATATTGTAGACCTGCGACTTTTTGGCTTTGTGTCCCGCTACGTTGATTCCCAAGGTGGTTTCCTGTTGGCGCAAGCGTTGGCGGCGATCCAGAACGGTACTGTGTTGCGGACGTTGCCGCAGGATGTAATGCGTGACTATGTCCACCCGGAAGACTTGTGCCAGCTTGTTGAAAGATGCGCGGCGGCCCGGCCAATCAATACGGCGCTAGATGTCTTCACACGGGCTCCGACGTCGAAATTCGACTTACTCCAGCGTCTGTCGGATTGGTTCGGATTGCAATGGAGGATCGATGACGATCCAACGTTGGCCTCCGGTGCTATAGAAAAGATCAACTACTACTCGTTGAATCGTGCAGCAGAAGCCTATGGTTACTATCCGACGTGGTCAGCCATGGATGCTGTCACAGAGGAGTTCGGCCACATACTGAGGCAAACCATGTCTGCGAGTGAACCATCGTGATCTCACGGGTTTCGGGGCTTGCCTGCCGCCTTTGCGATGGGAGTAACTTGGCGGAGTGCTTTGTCTTGGATAGCGCCCCTTACAGCGTGGAGCGCCTGTTGACAAAGGCGCAATTGGCGGATGATCGGCCGATACGCTTGTCGGTCCAACGTTGTTCAGGATGCGGTCATGTTCAATTGATGCACGATATGCCACCGTCTTTTTACGACGAATACGAGATGGCGGTTAGTTATTCACCAGCGTTTAATGAGTACCTTGAGAGTCTCGCGATCGACTTTCAGACGATGTTCGATCTCAGGGATGAGAGTGTGGTGGAAATCGGCTGCGGCGACGGCACGTTTCTTGAACATTTGACCAGTATTGGTCTCAATCCAGTCGGTGTGGAACCTTCGCGACCCTTCCGTCTCGCAGCAATCAAGAAGGGGCTGGTTGTCCATAATGCTTACATCGATCAATCACATCCGGCGCCAGGAGGTCCTTATCCAGCGTTAATCTGTCGTCAGGTTCTTGAACATATACCGAGTGTCTTCGGATTTCTTTCCGGGATCCGGGACTCCTTGAATGAGGACGGAGTCGGCCTAATTGAAGTCCCTCGGTTGGAGAAGGCCGTGCGCGAAAGCCGATTTTACGATTTCTTCCCCGATCATTTGAGTTACTTCTCGGAAGCGACCTTGGCTCGTGCCTGTGAGCGAGCAGGTCTGGACGTCGTCGAATTACGGCCGACGATGCGGGAAGAGTACAATACAGCTTTTGTGCGCCGTCGGAGCAATGTAGAGGACGCACGGCATGACCAATCATATTCGACGGTGGATTTGGCTGATCTTGATGATCTTGCGCATGCGATAATTGAAACAACAGTTGCCGTGCGGAGCTTTATGGAAGAGTGCAGGCAACTTGGATGCCGTGTTGCGGTGTGGGGCGCCGGCGGGAAAGGCGTGTGTGCCCTGGCGGTTACCCAGATTGACGATTTTGCCTACATTGTTGATTCAGACCCACGCAAGCAAGGACTGTATTTGCCTGTCAGTCACTATTGTGTGTATCCCCCATCGCGACTCAATGAAGATCCAGTGGACGTGGTGTTGGTCACAGCGCTGGCGCATATCGACGAGATCGCTCGGGAACTTCGTGAGTTGTATGGCTTCTCGGGGGTTGCCGTCGCACTTGGGCGCGCCATTCAGCAAGTAGTCTGACAGAATTGGCAGGAACTTCGGGAGAGGCGATGGTCAAGCTAATTAGCATCATCACACCGTGCCGTAACGAGCGCGACAATGTCGTCGCATGTCGCGATCGTGTGCGGGAAGTCTTCAAGACACATCTGCCTACATATGAATACGAGCACATATTTGCGGACAATGCGTCTTCGGATGGAACCCGCGAGGTGTTGCGGTCACTCGCGTCTCTAGACGCTCGTGTCAAGGTAATCCTCAACAGCCGTAATTTCGGCGCCGAAGCGAGTATGTTCAACGCACTCACCAGAACGAGTGGTGACGCTGTAATGGTAATGATCCCTGCCGATCTGCAGGACCCACCAGAGCTACTTCCCGAATTCATGAGGCACTGGGAAGAAGGTCACAAGGTGGTATACGGTATCCGCCACAACCGTACTGAAGGCTCGATCATGACGCTAATCCGCCGTGCGTATTACCGAGCGGTAGCGGCATTTTCCAACATCAACATACCGCGGAATGTTGGTGAATTTCAGCTCATCGACCGCGTAGTCGTCGATGCATTAAAGCGATTTGAAGAGCGACAACCCTATCTGCGAGGAATGATCGCAAGTTGTGGATTTAACGCCCTAGGCATCGAGTACGAGGTGGCCGAGCGCGCCCGGGGTCGATCCAATATGAATTTGCTGCGACTTATCGATCAGGGTCTGAATGGATTGATATCTTTCAGCACGTTGCCTCTGCGGGTTTGCATGCTGATCGGTGTAGTGACTTCAGTAATGAGTCTTTTGTATGCGGCGGCCTCATTTGTCGTAAGTTTGGTCTTCTTTCGCGAATTGGCACCTCCCGGCATTCCTACCATGATCGTCGCTCTTTTCTTTTTTGGAGGCGTTCAGCTTTTTTTTCTTGGCGTCCTCGGCGAATATATCCTGGCAATTCATACTCAGGTTCGACGCAGGCCTTTGGTCATTGAAGAAGAATTGATCAACTTGGACTGAATTGATTAAGGCGATGGATATGAACCCTGCCGATATACCCGTCGTGATTCTGTGCGGTGGCAAGGGATTTCGAATTCGGGAAGTTTCCGATCTTCGACCCAAGCCGATGCTGGAAATTGGTGGCCAGCCAATCCTTTGGCATATCATGATGTGCTACGCGCATCATGGATTTCGTCGATTTGTTCTTTGCCTTGGTTATATGGGCGACGTCATTCGAGATTATTTCCTACATCTCCATTCGAGGCACCAAGATGTAACGCTCGAATTTAACGGCCACGCTAGCCCACCCCTAATCCACTATCACGGGGACGGTGGTCATGAACCCGGACTCGACTGGTCGGTTACATTGGCTGAAACGGGCTTCGAAACGTTGACAGGTGGTCGTGTTGCGCGCGTCGCTCCCTATCTGGACCAACCCATTTTCATGCTCACCTACGGGGACGGCGTTAGCGATGTCGACATCCCGGATACCCTGCGTTGTCATCAGGAGTGGGGTTCCATGGTCACGGTCAGCGGCGTAAGGCCGCAGAGCAGGTTCGGTCAGTTGGAATTCCAAGGGAACCGTGTCACACAATTTATTGAGAAGCCCCAGGTGCATGGCGGCTTCATATCGGGCGGATTCATGGTCGTCGACCGTGCGTTCATTGACCGTTACCTCACCACGGGGGCCGACTGCGTGTTGGAACGGGACGGGTTGGTCCGGGCGGCGGGCGATAACGAAATGGCCGTCTACCAGCATGATGGTTTCTGGATGCCGATGGACAATTCGTTGGAGTACAACGCGCTGAATGCATTGTGGGACGGGGGATCGCCACCCTGGAAAACTTGGTGAATGATCCCGCCCAGATTGGTCTTGATGACCCTTTCGCAGGGGGCTGGCACAAGCGACGCGTGCTGATTACGGGTCACACGGGGTTCAAAGGTGCTTGGCTTACGTTATGGCTTGCAGAACTGGGTGCTGAGATTACCGGAATCTCGCTTCCAGGATCTGTTAGTAAACCCAATCTGTATGAGCTCGCGAATCTCTACGGCAGTTGCCGCGATCTACGTCTCGATATCAATGATGTCGAGTCCCTCGTCACGGCAGTCCGTGAAGCACGCCCAGAGATAATTATCCATCTTGCTGCGCAGTCGCTCGTCCGTCGCGGGTATGCAGATCCGAGTAACACCTATCTCACCAATGTCATGGGAACTATGAACATTTTGCAGGCGCTCCGCGGAGTCGACAGCGTGGAGGCGGTCCTAATTGTTACTTCCGATAAGTGCTATCGTCGCGGTGAGGAGGAGGATCATTTCTTCTCCGAAGACGATCCGCTCGGTGGCTCGGATCCATACAGTGCGAGCAAGGCTGCGGCCGAGATGGTTGTTAGTGGTGTGAAGGGATTGGCTGGCTTACCACCGATCGCCACCGCCCGGTCTGGCAACGTCATCGGTGGTGGAGATTGGGGCGAAGATCGCCTGATTTCGGATCTTGCACGGGCATTAGTGGATGAGGAGTGTGCAGTAATTCGTCGCCCAACTGATGTTCGGCCGTGGCAGCATGCCCTCGATTGCCTTGGAGGCTATCTTCTTCTCATGCATCGGTTGTCGTCAGAACCAGGGCTTGCAGGTCCATTTAATTTCGGACCGGAGGGAGTCGAGGATATGACAGTAGGAGAATTGGCTGATCAATTTGTCGCGAAGGCGGGCGGAAAGCCGTGGCGAGATGCATCAGTGAATCAGGCAAGCGCACCGCAAGAGGCACCCTGGCTTCGATTGTCCAACCGACGAGCTTGCGAACGCCTCGGATGGGCACCCGTTCTGGACACCGCGACGGCCGTTGACTGGAGTGCAGAATGGCATTGCCGAATGATCTCAGGTGAACAACCTGGTCAGCTGTGCCAAGAGTTCATCTCTCGTTACGTCACCGCTGCACGGCAGACTGGCGTCGCTTGGGCCGCCTAAATATCCGCCAATGCTTCCCGCGCTCGTCCAACCAGCCCAATAGCATCTAGCTTCAGGATTTTTCGAGCTGATGCTTGGGAGGCTACGCTTCCCAGGCCATCCGGTGGAACAGCGGCTATTTGCAATTTAGCTCTGTCCCCTCCTAGTGCTGCGATTGTTTCGGCTACGGCCGATGCAAGCCCGCCCCTGCTACATGCCTCCTCGACGGTCAGAATAACCGGGTAATGGCGGGCCGCGTCAGAGACTGACTCGCCGTCAAATGGGACTAGCCACGGAACGCCCCATACAGCGGCGTCCACCCCCTCATCCGATAAAATTTTCGCGGCGGTGAGTGCTTCGCCCACGAGGCTGCCCACGGCCAGTATTAGTAGGTCCAGTCCTTCACGATGGCGGATGACTCTTCCGCGAGTGAAAGGGGGCGGTGTGTCATGTATGTCCGGTTCACCGGTGCGTTCCAATCTCACATACGTCGGTCCCGGGTGAGAGAGTGCCGCACGGGCAGCGAGGGATGCCTCGACAGGATCACATGGTGCAATGATGTCGACAGTGCCCAAGCTACGCAATATCGCCAAGTCTTCGAGACCATGATGTGTGTGACCCTGTGCACCGTACGTAAACCCACCGCCCACACCCACCATGACGACGTGGGAGTTATGATAGACGACATCGTTTCGAATCTGCTCGAGGCAGCGCTGCGTCGCAAAGTTGGCAATGGAATAGGTGACCACGCGTTTGCCTGAAAGCGCGAGGCCTGCAGCGATACCCATCATGTTCTGTTCGGCGACGCCGACATTGAGATATCGCTGAGCGAACTCTTCAGAAAACCTCTCCAGTACTGAGAAGCCAAGGTCCGCAGTCAGCAACCAGATATCTTCATCGACCTGTGCAATGCGCTGCAATTCCTCGATGAACGCCGTCCTCATCTTGAACGCTCTAGCTCTGCCAGGGCGCGATTGAGATTGTCGCCGCTGGGTGATCGGTAATGCCACTCGAGACGGTTTTCCATGAAAGAGACGCCCTTGCCCTTTACGGTTCTCGCTATGACAACGCGTGGATGAGGAGAGGAATCTGTCGTTGAAAGTGCTTCACGCAACGCCACATGGTCGTGTCCATCAATATCCAGAACTGCCCAGCCGCACGTTCGCCACTTATCTGCCAATGGCTCAAGATCAAGCACTTCCGATACAGAGCCGAAACTCTGAATGCCGTTGGCATCCACAATCGCCGTCAGTCCAACAAGTTGTAAGTGACCGGCAAGCATAATCGCTTCCCAACTGGAACCTTCATCGAGCTCGCCATCGCTCAAAACGACATAGGTGTGTGCGGAGGATGAATCCGCTTGGGCTGCAAGAGCGATACCCGCAGCAAGCGACAATCCGTGTCCGAGTGAACCAGTTGAAGCCTCCACCCCGGGCACCCCGACATGCGAGACGTGACCGGCGAGGGGTTGGTCGTCATCGCAGTAACGCCTCAGCCAGTCGGTCGGGAAAAAACCACGTTCAGCAAGCACGGCGTAGAGTGCCGCTGCCCCATGTCCCTTACTGAGAATAAGGCGATCGCGCTCAGGCAAATCAGGTTTCTTCGGGTCGACCTGCAGAATTTTCCCATAGAGGACTGCCAGTATGTCGGCCATGGAAAGATTGGTTCCAATATGAGAGGCATTTGCATACGCCGTCATCCGCACCGCGTGAACGCGAATGCGGCGGGCGAGTTCAAGGGTGTCGGAGCAATCGAACATACGGTTAAGAGGCCTGCAAAAAATTTCGGGCAGACGATGGAGGAAAACCGCCAATCCTCAATTGATACAGAGGTTTGGGGGTTCCTCATAGCGTCGTAACAACATCATTCCCGGAAATTCGAATTGATTGGAAAGCCCGAGGGACGAAAAAGGATTCAAGGGGCGGAGGGCGGGCAAGGATGCGTGCACGGTGTACCCTGCGCGCAGAGCCGCCTCCTGCCATTCCCGGGTTCCTGCATCTGGAAGATAGATCCAATCCGGGGCAAGGGGCAGACACTGCAGAGTGTACATGTCGATGGTCGTCGCTCGGTGAACGGGATAAGCCGGTGCCGGCGCAAAGTGGTTACCGATCGTTGCCACGGTGACATTTTCAAAGTAGGTGCTTCTTGCCCATTCATCGATCGCATGCGGACGCTCCCTACCGTTCCAAAGGATATGACTGGCGAACCCTATGGTTAGGATCGACGGTAAAATTAATACCGCGAGCACAACATTTAGCGTGACTCGCCACGAACCCGAAATGCGACCCGCGAGGTCGCTCATGAGCAATCCGAAACCCAAGGGTATCAACCAAATACAAAACATCACAAATCTGACTTCCGCAAGAAAAGCGGTTGTTGCTAAGCCCACGAGCAGTACACCGGCGGAGAATCGGCGCAATTCTCGACGTGGATGACGCAGCATAAATATGAGCCCTGCAACTCCGAGAAGCATCAGCCACCAGGGCGCGAAGGAAGCAATTCGTACTAAGCCATCTGCTAAACGGCCTGGCGTCGGTACCGCTCGTTCAATTCCCACTCCGTGTTGCCAAACCGATTGAAGAAATCCACCGTAGTTGATCAGTGCGTAAGGATTGCTCGCGATGAACGCAATGACGCAAGCAGCACCAGCAAGTGCCAAGCTACGAATCATCCGACGCGGCTGAGCATGCTCATAGAGTATGATGGGGAAAGTTAGGACTAGTAGTCCACTGGTTAGTGCCGAGCCTATCGATAAGCCGGCGAAGGCACCAGCCAGGGCGATCAAAACTGAACGATCTTTCTTGTCTAGGGCCTTGCTCAAGACGTAGAAGCAAAGCAATGACCAGAATGTCGCCATGCTGTGAGGCTTGGCGATATAGGATTGTGCCCACACAACCTCTGTGAAGGCGTAAAAGCCGATTACCAACGTTGCGGCGCGCCAGTCGCCCCAGTGGAGCGCCAAAAGACTGAGCACTACCAGTGACAGCACAGACGTCAGAAGTGAAGAGCTCCGGCCGGATCGATAAATGTTGGCCACGCCGTTGGGATTACTAATGAACGAACCAACATCCCGCCCGATCGGTGCAAAACCGAGTCTGTCCGCAAGAAAGATCAGTGCACCGGTAAAGTAGAGATAGGCTCCGCCGTAGACAAAGAATCCGGGGTCAAAGTCAAAACTTGATGGCCTCATCCTTGAAAGTGGAGAGAACGTTGCTCCTTCGTCCGACCATCCACCTCGTAAGAGATGGGAGCGAAATGCGGCCTGTTTTTCGGCATTGCTGATTACACCGCCTTGTCTTGCGGCTCTACACGTAACGTCTACTTTCTCCCACTTGGCTTGTTCACCCAAACGGCTGCGTTGCGCGTATACGCTGGAAGCGCAATCATCGCGTTGATCTTCGGCTGTCCGAAGTAGATTTGGATCGAGTGGTCGATTGCCGGCCAGGCTCTCCACGCGGTCGCGACTGGGCAACTCATAGTTGATCCCCGCCCAGCCGAAGGCGAGAGCAAGCACAATGAGTAAGGTTGTGGCCAGTCGCCAGATTGTCTGACCGGTCATGAGAGTCGTGTCATTGAGCGTGCGAACGACATGATGACTATCCGCACGCAATGGGGCTGAATAGTTGGTCCATTTAGCTGATGCTTGTTGTACAAGTCAGAGACCGAGAGCACAAAATCATCCGAGCATTCACTATCGCAAGGTATCGAAATATCGAGCGGTGATCTCTGCAAGTATCCGATTGCCGTATGGCGATGCGTGCCCAGCGAACGGCCGCAAATTGAAACGAGCCTAAGCAAAGTCGTGTTCCAACGGATCAATTACGGTTAAGTCACCGACTACATAATCTTCACGCAGTTGAGTGACCAAGCCACGATATGTCCAGTCTTCGCCATTATCTCGCGCTCGAAGATCGAGACCCATCGGGATCATCAATACGACTGGTCGCAAACCGTTGGTGGTGGCAGTTTCGACAAAGCGATCGATCACACCACGTAGACGAGTTCGTGGTGCATCCAACTGCCATAGATTCTGCCAGCGTCTTACCCGGAAAACGAGATAGTGAAACGTATCGAGCGCCGAGATCAAATGAGGAAAACCAGGCTCGGGTCGCTGCTCATTGTAAGTGGCCCAAGAATCAGTTGCGTCTGCCGCCGAGACTGCGGCGAGTAATGACTCGCGATTGTCGAGTTTACGAAGCGGATTGGCGGCCCACGTGCTTTTGTCTTCGTTTACTATGAGGGTTGGCTTGAAGTTCATCACCTCTGATGTGGTGATGTAATAGTGTCGGTAAACGTTTACGACGCGTGCGATATTCTCGCTGAGAATCCCAAGAATCGCTGCCGCTGGCTTGCGGCCTGCTTTCAGATGGCGCTCCAGACGCAACAAAGCTTGGTCCGGGCTATATCCGGCCACTCCGTAGTTATCCACCGGAAGGCCCAGAATCTTGGACAGGTATGCAGGCCATGTCTGGTCATCCGCGACATCTTCTCCGAACGTGAATGAATCGCCATAGGCAGCCAACCACCGACCAGCAGATTGCGGCGCCTCAAGAGATCGCCGGGCGCCGCGCTCGTCAAACGTAGTATATCGAATGCCAGTGGTCGTGGGTTTGAACACCCACCCAAGATCTGTGTCAAAATACTCAATCTTGAATTGCTCGATTGATTCTTCGTCTATGCGCAAGATATCGGCCGTCGGATCAACACGCCAATGCGTCGCCAATCGATCCTTCACAAAAAGCTGAAAGCTTGTGGATGCCACAACTTCCATGACGACCAAGACGCTTGCGCCAAGGATTATCCAGCGAACGATGATTCGACCAAGCAATGCTTCTTGCCCTCCGAGGATTTAGTTGCGATTAACGAAGCGCCAAGTTAAACCTCGCATACACGTCTTAAAAGAATTGGCAAAACGCATTGAGTGCTCACGAGGAATTTTCACGGGAAAAGGAAGGGGGCAGTTCAAACCGAACTTTCGGTTTTGTGTTCGCTGTCGTCTTCGCGATCATTGCCGCTTGGCCGTTGATGGATGGCGAAGGGATTCGCTTGTGGGCCGCCACCATCTGTGGCGCATTCACCTTAGTCGCAGTCGTCATCCCAAGGTTACTGGCGCCCTTGAATCGCCTCTGGATGGCGTTTGGCGACGTGCTGCATCGGATTACCAATCCTTTGGTGCTTGGGATCATGTTCTTTGGTGTGATAACCCCGATGGCCCTTGTCATGCGGGTTCTTCGCAAGGACTTGTTGAACCTCAAGCGCCGCCCCAATGCCGAAAGCTACTGGGTTGAAAAGACCCCGCCAGGTCCCCCGCCGGAAACCATGAAGCACCAATTCTGAGTGTCGTATGATTTCGTTCCTGCAAGAGATGTGGTTGTTTTTGCGTGTCCGGAAGAAGTTCTGGTTGTTGCCGATCATGCTGGTGCTCGTGGTATTCGGCGGCCTCCTGGTGCTTGCACAAGGCAGTGCAGTGGCACCTTTCATCTATACGATCTTCTAACAGACACCTCTCTTGAAGATACTCGGGATATCAGCTTACTACCATGATAGTGCGGCCGCGTTGGTCAGCGACGGACACATCATTGCGGCTGCCCAGGAGGAACGGTTTACGCGTAAGAAGCATGATTCGGGGTTTCCATGTGAGGCCATCGCTTACTGCCTGGGTGCAGGAGGCGTAACTTCACAGGATATCGATTACGTCGCTTTCTATGACAAGCCGTTTTTGAAATTCGAACGACTTCTGGAGACTTACCTGGCCTTTGCCCCGCGGGGATTCGCCTCTTTCCGCATGGCGCTACCTGTCTGGTTGAAGGAGAAGCTGTTTCAGAAGCACCTCCTGATCAAAGAGCTGGGTCGACATGTCGGCGATGCGGATTGGCCAGCAAAACTTCTGTTTGCGGAACATCATCAGAGCCATGCCGCCAGCGCGTTTTTCTCTTCGCCGTTTGAGAGCTCCGCGGTATTGACGATGGACGGCGTTGGAGAATGGGCGACAACTTCGGCCGGGGTCGGTAGCGGGAATAAACTGGAGATCACCAAGGAGATACATTTCCCTCATTCGCTCGGCCTTCTGTATTCGGCGTTCACCTACTATACGGGCTTCAAGGTCAATTCGGGCGAGTACAAGGTCATGGGCCTCGCGCCCTACGGTGAACCCCGTTTTGCTCAGACGATATTTGATAATCTGATCGACCTCAAAGAGGACGGCAGCTTTCTCCTGGACCTCTCGTACTTTGATTACTGTACGGGACTGCGAATGACCAACGGCCGCTTTGATGAACTTTTCGGCGCTCCACCTCGTGATCCGGAAGAGCTGCTCAATCAGAGTCACATGGACCTGGCGGCATCAATACAGGCCGTTACCGAAGAGGTAGTCCTCCGTCTTTGTCGAAGCTTGGCGAAGGAAACGGGACAGCGAAATCTGTGCCTGGCAGGGGGCGTCGCCCTGAATTGTGTGGCCAACGGCAAGGTTTTGCGCGAAGACATTTTTGAGAATGTTTGGGTCCAGCCGGCCGCCGGCGATGCGGGTGGCGCATTGGGCGCGGCGCAAACTGCTTACTACATCCATTGTGACAATCCACGCCCGGCACCCAACCAGGACATGATGGTAGGTTCCTATCTGGGCCCCGAATTCGAACCGCAAGAAACTGAGGCGGGACTGACCGCGGTCGGCGCGCGCTTCGAAGTTCTGTCAGACGAACAGGTCATAGTGGAAACCGCCGCGGCGCTTGTCGAAGGAAAGGCTGTTGGTTGGTTTCAGGGGCGAATGGAATTCGGGCCGCGAGCACTGGGAAACCGATCGATTTTGGGAGACCCCCGTTCGGCAACCATGCAGTCAATACTCAATCTTAAGGTCAAGTACCGGGAGTCTTTTCGCCCTTTTGCGCCCAGCGTACTGAGGGAGGACGTGTCGGATTGGTTCGAGATCGACAGCGACAGCCCTTACATGCTTATGGTCGCCGATGTCGTGGAAGAACGCAGGAGACAAATGACCGAGGAGGAGCAGGCTTTGTTCGGTATCGACAAGCTTAATGTTCCAAGGTCTGACATTCCGGCTGTCACACATGTCGACTATTCTGCCCGTGTACAGACCGTTCATCGCAACACCAACCCGCGCTATTACGAACTGATTGAGGCGTTTAAGGAGCGAACTGGTTGTCCTGTCCTGGTTAACACCAGCTTCAACGTCCGCGGTGAACCAATCGTTTGTACACCGGAAGACGCGTTTAATTGTTTTATGGGGACGGAAATCGAGGTTCTCGTCGTCGGAAACTGCTTTCTGCGAAAAGAGGAACAGGATCCCACGCTGAAGCGGGATTACACTGACGCCTTCGATCTCGATTGACACAACGATGCGCGCCACCGCTTCAAAGCTGGCCCTGATAGCGGTTTCTTCTCTATTTGCGTTGGGGCTTGTAGAGGTAGTCAGCAGATTCGCCCAGCCGGTGTCCCCTGGTACTCGGACGCTCTCGCTTGCGGGCGAGACCATCGACGCGGTAATGGAGAGTCGTTTCCGGCACAAAGCTGAGCTGATTTTTCGACAGGTTTCCGACGAGTTTGAGGCGCTCGTGACTATCGACAAATTTGGAAACCGGATCCCGGAGCCCTTGGGCAATCCGTCCGTCATTTTCCTCGGAGATTCCTTCACCTTCGGGCACGGACTCAACGACGAGGAAACCTTTGTCGCTCTGTATTGTGCCCACACCGGACTCTCGTGCGTGAACATGGGTCGCAGTGGATCCGGTACACTGGTCCAACTGGACGTTCTTGTGCACTACCTCGAAACAGAAGGATGGCGGCCCGAGAAAGTCATGCTTTTCGTGCTCGCCATGACGGCAACATTGGCCAGCGGTAATGACCTGCTGGACAACTATTACTACGCACGGGTTCAGGAGGTGAAGGCAACAGCTGAAAACGCAGAGGTGGCTGAGCAGGCGGTCCAGGAAGTGAAGGCGCCATTTCACGTTGACATCTGGTTGAAGCTTCGGCGTTGGGCGCTCGACAACATCAATCTGGCTCGGATCGTCTACTTCCGTTTTGCGCCAAACCTTAGGGTTTTACTGTCAACACCGCCGTCTACAGACATTCTTGGACTCGCTCTCGAAGCCACGCGTGTTGCATTCGATCGACTTCGAAAACTGAGCTCCCGCTATGGTTTCGAAGCATTGATCTACATTCTCCATCCTGTTCAGGATATTGAAGGCGGAACGGATCAGAATACTGCGATAGCTATTCGAGACGTTTCCGGCGGTATTCGCGTGGTGTCGACAGCCGATTTATTCAGAGAAAATTCAACTTCCTACTACTTTGCGTATGATGGACATCTGAATGCGCATGGGGCGAAACGGTTGGCGGAGTTTCTGCAGGCGACGCGATAGAATCAAGCTGCTGTGGATAAACGTGCCGCGTTCTACTTTTACTCAAATTCGGCAGGCGCGACAGGAGCTAGAGAATTTTTCCCATCAGTGAGGACAGCGGGTCTAACCAAAAAGCTTAGAGCCAGCCAAGACTACCGTGAGACGATCACACGGTTCCGATCGACCTTGGTGTTGCTATCGGATGAATGGACGGGCAACAGGTCCGTTCATCGTCACGAAAATTTACAGGCAGTTGCGATCTCGGAAACGATGATGCGTTGATCTGATTCGGACATTTGAGGGAAAAGTGGCAACAGAATGTTGTGATCTTGCGCGTCTTCGGATTTTGAAAGATCGAAAGGATGGAGAAAGTCCCTGTAGGCTTCCGTACGGTGCGTACACATGATGCCTCGGCGGGTGGAAATTCCAGCCTGCAATAACCGCTGCATCACTGTGTGCTGATCAACCTCGTCGGGAAGACGCACGCAATAGCTTTGCCAGTTGGAGCGGGCCCACTCCGGTTCGAAGGGTCTGCCAACTTGCGGAATCTCTGCAAGAAGCTTTTCGTATCGAGCCGCCAGATCTCGTCGGCGTGAGACGAAGTCCGAGAGCCGGCTCAATTGCCGGCGCCCGAGTGCTGCTTGAATATCTGTCATGCGATAGTTGCTTCCGACTGACAGATACTCTTCAAAAATTGGTGTGTCGGCGTTATGGCGTTGAAGGTCATTCACACTCATTCCGTGATGCCGCAACAGCTTGAATCGCTCGTGCCAGTCGGCATTGGCAGTCGTGATCATGCCGCCTTCGCCCGTGGTAATGACTTTACGGGGATGAAATGAAAAACATGCGATGTCGCCATGGGGTTTGCCAATTCGCTCCCATGTTCCATGCCATGAGATCTCGCTCCCCACAGCACACGCTGCATCTTCAATGACCAGGATCTCGTGCTTGCGCGCCAGTTCGATGATCGTGGGAAGGTCGCACGGCATGCCCATCTGGTGAACGCAAAGGATCGCCTTTGTGCGCTTGGAGATAGCGGGTTCAATCAATGCCGCATCCATGTTGTAGGTATCCTCATCGATATCGACAAAGACGGGTGTTGCCCCACACAGACGTACGGCATTGGCTGCGGCGATGAAGGAATGGCTGACAGTGATTACCTCGTCTCCTTCCGTCAGTCCGATTGACATCAGCGCTACTTGAAGTGCGGAAGTGCCGCTTGTCGTTGCGCAGGCAAAAGGCGCACTGACAGCAGAAGCGAATTCTTCCTCAAATTTTGCGACCTCGGGACCCTGCGAGACCCAGCCTGAGAGCACCGTTTGCTTTACTACTTCGGCGTCCTCTTCCGTGATAACCGGTCGGGTTATTGGAATCATCCAACACCCTGTGTCATCTTTGATTGATCCGGTTGTTCGGTCTTCCACCACTCCACCAACTCCTGGAGCCCGGCATCCAGTGTGACTTGGCTTTGAAAACCGAGTCGTTGCTCGGCATTTCCCGTATCTGCTAAACGCCGCGGCACGGGATTAATTCGTCGCTCTGGAGCAAATTCTGGGGTGAGGTCTGAGCCCATGATGCGCAGCAAGGTATTTGCGAGTTCCAGGAGACTGGTTTCCTGGCCGGAAGCGATATTAAAGAATTCGTCGCTGACTTCGGACTCTGCAGCGAGAATGTTCGCCCGTGCAATGTCGCGTACATTAATGAAGTCCATGGTTTGATTGCCGTCACCGAATATGACGGGCGGCAGGTTCTCTTCGATTCTCTCCATCCAGCGCACAAGAACTTCGGTATACCGACCATGGATATCCATCCGGGTTCCATAAGCGTTGAAGTATCTCAATGCTACATACTCGAGGCCGAACATGTCATTGAATGAGCGCAGCAATGTCTCGTTGAATTGCTTAAGCGCGCCGTAGAGAGTGCGATTGCTATAGGGATGATGTAACTCACTTGTGGGGTATGACTCAGCTGCGCCATAGATCGATGCCGATGAGGCTAAGACGATCTTCTGGACACCGGTGGATGCACATTCCTCGGCAAGGTCAAATGTAGCTTGCGCCATGGTTTCAAACGCCGATCGGGGTTCATCAGCGCATTGCGTGATACGCAGTGCTGCCTGGTGGAAAACGATATCGCTTTCAGCAACGAGTTCACTCAACAGCGAACGATCGCGGATGTCCCCATCGATCAGGCGCACAGTATCGGTAGTGAGTGCTTCTGCGAGGTTGGCGCGACGACCCCGGGTCATGTTGTCGACCGCGACGATCGATCGGGCATCGACCTTGGTGAGGAGATCGATGATGTGCGAGCCGATGAATCCTGCGCCGCCCGTCACGAGAATGTTCTTGTCTGCGAGTTTCACGTCGCCAGCTCATTCAAGCAATTCTGGATCTCGATGATCGATCACTTGAGCGGGGACGCCTGCCACGACAGCGAATGGAGGTACATCTTTCGTTACAACTGCGCCGGCGCCAATGATTGCACCCTTCCCAATTTCTACGCCGGGCAAAATGACGGCGTTTACTCCGATATCAGCCCAATCTCCCACGCGGATGCTGGCGATCTCCAATTCCGTTTGGATTATGGGAATATCCGAAGGCATGCCGGTATGCGTCGACCCTAGTACGCGAGCGCCGGGACCCCAGCCTACGTAGCTGCCCAGCTCGAGATCGCGTGCATCAAAAAAGCTCTGAGGTCCGATCCAGGTAAAGTCTCCGATAACGCAATGACCATCATGTCTACCCTGCAGAATTGCCTGTTCGCCAATGAAAACGCCATTGCCGATTGTCATGGTCTCCGGATGCATGAATCCAACGTTTGGTTCGACAGTCACGTCCATTCCGAACTGCTTGCAAAGGGCACGTAGCGCAGAGCGACGCATGAGCGCGTCAACATAGGAGGTACCCTTCGAATAGAGACGGTAAAGATCGTCCAGTTGCGCGGAGTCGTGATTTTCCTTGAGGGCATCTGACAGGTCGATTTCGAAGGCTGGATCAGGGTGCACCTCCTTCCGTCCATGGGTCGCCGGTACGACACGACTAGTAGATCTTCGACTGCGCGGCATAATGTTTACCAATTCATACTTTCATCTTGTCCGTTCACTTGGGCCCGTGACCGTCGTCGTACAACTGCGGGGATCTGATGATCGCCATAAATACTTGTGCTGACTGCATCCCAGCTTATCAGCCCAGCGTCAAGCCAGTTAGCGCACAGGTTCCCCAGTGAGGAGTGTCATTCATCCAATGAGATCGGCTCACCGCGACGGCTAACGGACTCATTGCTGGCTTCCAATATCGAGACGATACGCAGCCCCATCTCTCCGTCGGTGATGGGTTGTTCGCCAGTCTCGATACAGCGCACAAAATGCTCGATCTCAGTGCTCAACGCTTCCTTGTGGTCAAGCCTGGGCGCCCACATGTCTCCAGACCGATATGAGATCAGGAAATTGTAGATGTCTTGGGGGTCGTCCGTAATTTCGACACCTTTGTCGTAGACTTTGATTTTCTCACTCGGCTCCATATCGTCATAAACAATCATTTTTTCACTTCCGCCGATAAGCGTTCGCCGAACTTTCACAGGCGCTAACCAGTTAACATTGATATGGGCGATCACTTGTGACGGGTAGAACAGCGTCAGATACGCAATATTTTCGTGATTTCCCGAGAAATGGTTTATGCCATTGGCTGAAACAGCAATGGGCTGATCCTCAAGCAGGTGATCAAGTATGGATAAATCGTGGGTCGCGAGGTCCCAGGTTACGCTCGTATCGTGCTGGAAAATGCCAAGATTGATTCGGGTCGAATCGTAGTAGTAGACGGTTCCTATCGAGTTTTCCGAGATCAGCTCCCGAATTTTTCTAACTGCTGGTGTATAGACAAAAGTATGATCGACTAGGAGAGTCAATTGGCGCTTTGCTGCTAACTCCACAAGTTGAGCGGCTTTCGACCTGTCGGGTGCGAGAGGTTTGGTGATAAGTACGTGCTTATCAGCATTGAGTGCTTGGGAGGCGATGTCAAAGTGTGTGCTGAGCGGCGTGGCAATGGCGATAGCGTCGAGGTCAGTGTTGGAAATGATGTCACGATAATCTTGCGTCGTCTCGACATACGGGTACATGTCCTGTGCCACTGATAATTTCTTTGCGTCGAGATCGCATACTGTGGTTAGTAGGGTGCCATTTGCGTGGGCAAAATTCCGCGCCAAATTTGGACCCCAATAGCCGAAACCAACAATTCCAACTTTAATCATACGTGCCTTGCTGCAATCCCCATTTCAACGTTTCCGAATCAAATAGCTGATATGCCGATGCGGCTAAACTGTCCATGAGGCGCCGGATTGTCAAATGACGCTGAAATCTTTTTTAGTGGCGGCGCTGTAGCGTTAGAGCAGATGCCTTGGAGCCGCCTGCACTGCACTGCATCGTTCGCTGTTCATATGCGCTGAAATATCCCTGCGTACGCATGAGTATGTTCCGAAGAGGGTCGGCGGTCTTTGCCGGCAGCCCGATTTCAGGCGTTCTTGATTGGCTGTCTCAACCTGTTACGGTGTGGTCGCGTTGGCACAGGCGACTTGTGCTAATTGGCTGCCTGGTTGCAAGTTTTCTCGTATTTGTCTTATTGGCATACGGTTATGGACCCGTGGAAACCCCCGACGGGCGCCGAGATCATGCAATCGGGGTTCTCTTTGTTGAGTCAGGGTTCCAGCTAGACTGGGATGGCGAACAATTCGCGACACTTCGGCGTGAATTCCAAATGGTTCAGGCGCCGATCCAGTATCTTTTCTATCACGTGGTGCTGGGCGTGACCCACTTGATAGCCGGAGAAAATTGGCTGTACCTAATCGTTCTCTTCAACGTTCTGCTGCAGACGGCTATCACGGGAGCATTGCTTCTCTTCGCTGTCCATCATTTTAAGTCGCGTGGGGTGTTTCTGGGCATGGCCGCGATGTCAATGGGGTGTTGGGAATATCTCCAGTGGATCCCTCATTCTCAATCAGAACCGCTATTTGGTGTAGTGGTTATTGCCGCGATGATACTTGTCGTTTGTCAGTGGACAGCCGTGGGCCGGCGAGATGCGATTGTGTTTGCTACAGGGGCCGTTCTAGTTGCCGTGGCAAGCTTCTTTATTCGACCAACGGCCGCTCCGCTCATTGTGTTTGTTCTCATCTCAATTGTTTTGGGACTTCTCGTCACGGACAAGGACATGAACGACAGAGTGCAGTTTCTTAGTCGATGGTTGATTGTATTGACGCTGGCTCTGCTGGCCGCGATCCCCGTGCTGGTCTTTCCTCTTTTTGATCCCTCGGTGCTTCCGGCAGGTGCCATTCAGGACTCCGTTTCGGGCTATCACGATCATGCGGCAATGGGGATGGTCGTCTGGGAGAGACCAGAGTACACGTTTGATCCGCCTGAAGATTATTTAGGCTTTCTACTGATTGCGGTGCGTCGTCTCTATTATTTCTTTCTCTTTGTTGCCAAAGATTTCAGCACCTTGCACAAGGTATTAAACGTACTGTTCTTCATCCCATTTTATGCTCTTGTCTGCTTTGGGATCTGGCTGGTTTTGCGACCGGCCACTGCATTGGCGCCTCCGCATCGTCTTATCGGTTTGCTCGCCATTGGCCTGATATTACTGTTTGATGTATTTCATGCAGTGACGCTGCTCGACTTCGACTGGCGTTATCGGTCGCCCACTTATCCCGCAATGTTCATGTTGGCAGCAATCGGACTGGAGACTCTGGCGGCATCACATCGAATGCGCAAGTCTGCCGATAACCTGGAAGCCGGTGACAAATAGTTGGTATCCATCTGCATTCTTGTGGATCGTCAGATGGTGCGTTTTGTGGTGTTTGAAAAACCCGTAAGGGCAGCTGATTTGGATTGATGAATATCGCGATTGTCACCAACTTCTTCCCACCAATCCAGACCGGAAGCTGTTTTTGGGCTATGAACCTTGCTCGTGCACACCGCAAGGCAGGGGACGATGTCGTGGTCGTCACGATCGGGACCGGGGAACAGGTCTTAACCGAGACAATTGATGACGTGACGGTATACCGCCTGCCGGCGGTGTGGAAATTGCCCAAGCTCCAATTCTTTCTAAACTTTGATAGCTTTTATTTGATAAACGATCGTCGCAATCGGGAGTCCTTAGGGACGATTTTGCGAGACCACCAAGTTGAAATTGTGCATCAGTCCAACCATCTCCTGGACTCGCTATTCATGGTTCGCGACGTGTGCAAGCGCTTGGATCTCCCGTGGATATCCACTCTGCACGGATCCATCACGCATTCTGGGAACACGGCCTATAACACGATCATGCGTGGGGTAGACCGCCTGGTCATCAAAAAGGCGGTGGATGCCTGCGCCGCACTTGTTTCCTTGGATGCTGAACTGGTTCGCTATGTTGAGCGGACATATCAGCCTCGGCGTTCTGCTCTTATCCCGTTATGTTGCATGGATGCTGATTTCTTCTCAGACCTTCCGACAGCGAACCCCGAGCGTCAAATCATGCATGGCGACACCTCTGGTTTCAGCATCGCGTCGATTGGTCACGTCACCGAGAACCGGAATCGAGTGGAGTTGATCCGTGCGATAGCTGATCTTCGAGATGAAGGCGAAATCGGTCACCTGGACATTGTGGGAAGGGTACTCAGCCAGGCTCCCGTTGAGCTGGGTAAGTGCCTTGGGCTCACAGATCAGATTACATTTCACGGCGAACTGCCGCAAAAGGAAATGCTGCAGTTGTTGGCGAGCGCGCAGGTAGAGGCCCATTTGTTTTTCATGCCTGGATTGGGATGTGCAACTCAGGAAGCGATGGCGGTCGGTCTGCCGACAATTTGCCATGGTTACGAAAAGCTTTATGGCGACGTGCCATTGCGGCACGGTGAGAACATATTCTTTGCCGACCCTAAGAATCCCGAAGAAATCCCGGCTATCCTTCTGGAACTCGCCCAAAACCCTGAACGTCGAAAGTCGGTCGGGAGCAACGCCCGACAACTTGTCGGCGAACACCTGGTTTGGGAAGTCGTCTTGACTAAGTTTCAGGATTTGTACGCCTCCGTCATGTAGATTTTATCTTCCTGCGGCAATCCAAGACGAATGTGAGTGATACATCCATGCCAATTTCGGATGATGTGAAGTTAGGCACGAAAGTGGAAATTCTCCATCCACAACTCGTCAACATTTATGGTTGCAAAATTGGCGACGGCACAAAGATTGGCCCGTTCACCGAAATTCAAAAGAACGTCGCAATTGGTTCCCGCTGCAAAATCTCATCACATACCTTTATTTGCGAAGGTGTTGTCATAGAAGACGAAGTGTTCGTCGGTCACGGGGTCACGTTCATAAATGACCTTTACCCAAGGGCCACGAATCCCGAAGGAAGCCTGCAAACTGACGAGGACTGGCAGGTAATTTCGACAAATGTTCGCCGCCATGCGTCCATTGGCAGCAACGCGACAATTTTGGCCGGCGTCACGATCGGCGAAGGAGCGCTGATTGGTGCGGGCAGCGTTGTCACCAAGGATGTTCCCGAATTCGCGATAACTGTGGGCAATCCTTCAACGATTGTCGGAGACATACGCGACCGAAATTAAACCGGGAATTCGCGCGGTTGATTGAGCCAGGATGCCGCGGCAAATTCTGACTGTCACAGAGCCAAGGATGTGGGTCTAACGAGAGCCCAGGGACGGGTTGATTTTGATGGGGCGCCCTAACTTGGGTCCATTACATTGTTGCTGAACGGCGCTTGCCTTGTTTCGCCTGCCACCCCAGAAAAAGATCGCGCGACATGAGTACGCCCACAACGGCGAATAGCAACACCAGCCAGCCAGTCCGGTAACGGATTGCGGTGCCGATGTTCCCCACCCCAAATGGATAACTAGGAAACATGATCCAGAACAACGTAAAGCTGCCCAAGATGAGGCTGTATGCAGGTAAGTACATGAATCTATAGGCGAATATTACGCCAAGAAATGCGGCAAGGGCGGCACTCTCGATGAATGTCACCAAGGCCAGAGGTGATACTAGAATTTCGGTAATCATGGGGCCAAAAAATGCCAGCAGCATACCGGCTGGTGCCTTGAAGAAGACGTCGTACTGTTCGACGAAAAATGGTTCTAGTCGAGAGCTTCTGCCTTGGGCTGTTTCGTAACTGAACAGCTGTTGTAGAGCAAAAGCGAGTTCGTCCGCGGTGTCTCGCAACATGTAGAGAAGGGCGATCGATAGCATCCCCCCGATCAAGGCCAGAGTTGCTTTTTGGCGTACGCGTTGGCAGATCCAGGTTCCAATCAAGGCGAAGGCAAAAGCGGCGAAAAAGTAGGGCTTGTACAGGAATATGAGGAAGCCGGCGATAATCGGCAGCACACCGAGTCGGGCGCGGCCCTGATACATACGCAACAGGAAACCGGAGAGAATTGCCACCGCGAACACAACGATGGCTTCTTTGGATGCGATCGACGACCACACCGTGAATGATGGCAGCAAAATCAGTAATGCCATTGGCCGTCTAGCCTTGTCGTCAACCGATTTCAGAAAGTAAAGCAGCCCAACGAATGCGATAGTCTGGAAGCCCATGTTGATCAGAATGGGATTGCCAAAGAGCAGCGCATTGAACAAGCCACCAATTCTGGCCGTGAGAATTGTCGAGAATTGTGTTGAACCCAGCTCGAAAATGAGCCCCGCAGTGATGGGCTGGGATTCGTCTATTCCTGGAAGCTCGCCCCGTTGATACGAAAATGTGTCACTTACCGGCGTGAGTCTCAAAACCACAAGCTGAGACAGAACCGAAAAGATGCACCGGTACACGTAGAGGAATAAGAAGTAACCCGTCCATCCAAAGGCCGATGGACGCGGTCGTCTCTGCGATGAAGATTGTCCTCTCGCACTCAGTAGTGCGTTCCGCAGGTTGAGCATTAATTCCCGGTTCGCCGATGGTGATAGATGCTCGAATGCGCATCACATTCAGGATCGGGCAATGCATCACCCATAGCTGGATTGACGGCGACAAGATCCAACCGTCCCGTCGCGCAGCTTTGTAATCCGGGCGCAATCTCAAAACCGGTTGCCCGAATGCGATTGGGGATCACGGTTTCGTCTTTATTCTGCCCGGTACAGGGCGATTAATAAGATGAGGCCGGCGGTCACCGCGATCGCAATGACCGTAGGCACACCAATGAACTGAAGTGCATTCGGTTCGGTTCGATATTTCGACACGAACGGCTCATCTACCACCTGAGCGCCGACTGGTAGATCGCCATGGGAGAGCATTTCCTTACGAATCTCTGCCGTGATGAGGCCCATAAGGTCGCGCCGCATCTCCACAATCTCGGTTTCAGCAAGCCGGGACTCGAGGAAATCACGGCGCTCCGCTTGTTCGGCCCTTATTTCCTCACGCAAATACGTGACTGCTTCATCGAACACAGTTTTCAGGTACCAGAGGGCTTTGTCGGGAACTTTGTGGCTGAAAGTGATGATCTTGAAAGGTGATTTGTCGTCGTCCTTTACCTTGAAGTTTCCTCCAAAGTAACGCGCCAGATCTTCAAGGGTTGGTTTGGTGGGAGGGCTGTATTTCAGAAACAATCTGAGCCTCTGTCTCCAACCCAACTGTACTTCGTCTTCATTGGTCGCCTGATTGACGGCGGGGCCGAATACCACCTCCATCATGTTGAATTTCTCATCCAGAACGCGAGCCAGGGCGAGCGATGACACCCGATGCACTAACCGATCGAACTGACCGGCGGAACGCGATACGTTCAATTGGAAGCCACCCAGAGATCCGAGTAATTGTGAGGCCCCGCCAGCTTGCAGTGACGCAATACCGGGTCCGCCGTTCTCGAGAGGCTTTACGGTCATTTTGGCCGTGAACTGGGGCGAGAAGTTATGCATGTTCCAGGCGCCCCTCGCTGCAGCAACGCCGGCTACCAGCGCGATGACCCACGACCAACGGAGCAGGGTTCGCAGCAAATAGCGAACGTCGATGACGTCTGTCGACTCCACTATGGCCGCACTCTGATTGGCAGCCTCCTTGGGTGTCGTCGCCGACTGCGACTGATCTGGGTTCGGTGCCACTATTTGACTCGCTCCGTCACTGCCCTCGCCGCGCTGAGGCAAATTCTCGCCAACAAGCGGTCACTCCCAATTTGGCAGAGTGCGATTGGCCACGTTCTCTAACACATATTGTCTGAAGCGGCGACACTTGGCCTCGGGTTAGAGGCCGAATAGTTATTGCATCAGACATTTAGGGGACAGTGCAGTGGATCGCGCCGAGCAACGTGTCCCACAACAACAGAAATAGTGTCTGCAATTTATCTGCTCAGTCCAACAATCGATCCCAATCATCAACAACTCTTCCGAGATTGGCGTCGGCGGTCAAATCGTAAAGGCGCGTACTGACATGTACCATTTGCCCGCCATCGCGTGTTAATGGCCGGAAACCCAGTTGGCCAATGCCCGTGGTGGATTTCATCAGAAACAGCTCAAAGGGAATCGAGACATAAATCCCCTTGTCAAAACTGCCTTCGCCAAATTCCTCGTAGGGAATGTTGGTTAGCGTTACCCATGCACCCATTCTGACCCCGCTATCAAACTCACGGGACATCACAACTGTCCCGCCGCGATCACGAGCAAGGTATTTGCCGATGTGCATAGACGTTAGGAGCCGATACCATGGCCACTGATAGTAAATATTGAGATGACCGGTTCCCGTGTTGTAGTTGCGGAACTTGAACTTGACGTCAAATTCGCGCTGACGAACCCAGTTAAATTCGGCGCCGATTGCGAGACGAGAGTTGAAGGGTCGATAAAGGATTTCACTGCTGACCCCTCCATACATCTCCTCGAACAGTCCTGCCGATAGGCGTGCAAACACCTGACTAGCTGGTGAAAAGACATAGTCACCTTGTAGAAGGACAAGCGCACTTTCGCCCTGTTGCAAGTACTCCTTAATATCGCTCCTGACGTGGGACAGGACGCTGTCGGACTCCAGTCTGATTCTGTCGAAATTGTTGTAAAGGTTGTGCCCGTATGAGGCCGTGAAAAACAATCCCGGCATTAGATCGAGCCTGGCGTTCGCTCGCGCCCATACTTGGTACAGAATGAACTTTGATGGACCACCAACGTGCTGCCGGACTCCGGGGCCGATCCCCCACTCAAAATGTGGATATCTATCCGGATTGGGGATCATGTTCTG